>Ga0194133_10005233_pt1 | contig 16669 bp, 20 predicted proteins | sample TA2KigOf40mmetaG_FD_155448 | JGI IMG/M metagenome (GOLD analysis project Ga0194133, IMG submission 155448) | Freshwater microbial communities from Lake Tanganyika, Tanzania - TA2015055 Kigoma Offshore 40m | ecosystem: Environmental > Aquatic > Freshwater > Lake | place: Tanzania: Lake... | reverse complement strand
CCAAACCTGGATATGGAGCTTCACAAAAAAGTTACGGCTAGCGTGACCAGCATCAATACAAATATTGGGGGCGTGTTTCGTTAGCGTTCGTCCTCGTCCATCAGCATTAATGCCATAGCGCTATAATTATGCAAATCAATGAGCGTGTCACGTATTCCCTCATCCTTCACAAGATTGACACCATTTTTGGTGATAGACATTGCGCGATGCAACTTGTCCTCAATGCGCATTAGCACACCAAAAAAAAAACGATATACATAACATACAGATACAATAAACAATATATTTTTTATATTAACACTTCCATCTTTTACCACAATCAAGGCAAGTGACAAACGTGGTCATTGGCTCATCTGCGGACCTTGTTTGCATCTGGTAATAGGTGCATTTCTTTGAATAACACTTGCGACAAGTGAACGTATCTGTTGCCGCCTCTGAAATGGACTCATACTTGTTCTTATCGCGTATGCTTTTCGCCGCAATCAGTTTATCCCATTTTTGATGGTTAATCTCCTGATGGGTCATAAACGCGAGCAGATGCGGTTTCAATGTTTTTTGCTGTATTTGCACGATGATATCTGGTGTGGACTCCAGGTTTATATACACGCTACGAAACTTGTCCGTGTAGATTTGCACAAAGTGGGGGTTGTCCCATTTTTTCACTATTTTATGGTTGGTCGCCTCCTTTATCGCCCAGTTATAAATCCCTTTTTCCAGGTTGACACCGTCTTTGTCTCTTTTCAAAATGGCACCAAGTTTGCCAGCAATGTTGTTTCGGAAGTTGTCGGGGTTGGCAATTTTAATCGTCATTCTGTTGTATTATGCTGTAAGCTGTTTAGGTAGTTTGATTTAAATATGTGTGCAATATTTAAATCAATTTTTTATTTAGTGTTGGTTTTGTTGGTTTTGTTGGTTTTATTGGTTTTATTGGTTTTATTGGTTATCTTGGATTATCTTGGATTATCTTGGATTATCTTGGATTATCTTGGATTACGCAGTGTTTATTCCTCATCGCTGTATTCATACCCATCTTCGCTCAGTTCGGACCCAATGTTTTCCATATCTAGCTCGTCGTCCTCATCCCCCTGGTTATTCCCGCTACCGCTGTCCTCGTCCTCGTCCTCATCCGAGCTAAAGTAATCCTCATCCTCTTCATCACAGTCGCTGTCCACCACGAACCCATCCTTCAAATAGCCGTGCTTGGTCTTTTTTTCCGCGGGCACGCACTCCAGCTCGTCAATCTCGGCTTCGTCCTCCTCGTACGTGTTGGCGAGGTCTTCAAAACCGCCAAACAGCTTCTCATACATCTTTTCCCACATATCCACCGTGATATTTGTAAGCTCAAACGCCTTCTCTGCGGTTTTCACCTTGGCCACAATGGCGCACGTGCCGAAAAACAAAGTGGTATCAATCGGGGGCGGGAAATCGTATTTGTTCTCCCCATTGGCCTTGCCATTCGTTTTCCCGTAGACGGACACCAAAAACTTGTTCCCCTCCAGCTTAATATCCCACTCGGTCTGCTTCTCAAAGCCGTCGGCGCTCTTGTATCCGCATTTTTTGAACAGCTCTTCTTCCTTAAACTCTTTGATTTGCAGAGACTTTAGCGTGCCAGTCTTCTCCACGAGGACAATTTCCGTGTAAGAGGTCTTTACAATGGGCGCTGCCTTTTTTGCCGAGGCGGACGCCTTTTTTGTATTAGATTTGGCGCTCTTGGTTACAAGGCCCTTGGGAATCTGTAATTGCAATGGCTCATTCATAAAGGAGGACATTACTATAATGTGCGCATTGGGTTTATATTGTTTACAATTATGAAGATTAAATGATTGTGACGGTAAGACCCATACGCAAATATGCAGAGGACTTAAAAAGATACGAGAAATATATATAGATATAATCGCTTGATTGCGCATATTTCAATATGAGAATATACGTGGACAACTATTCAATGACCGCTTTTGCGCAGCGTAAACCGCTATTGGAGCTATACAAGACGGCCACGCGCACGCTAATGCACCTCTACTCTCCCACGAATGGCATATATCATATTGATTCCGAACGAGTGGTAAAACTTACTCTTCCTGTGATTGAAAAACCATCCGTTCGCAAGGTGTATTCAGGGTTCTCATTAGTTCTTCCCCAATATGACTACATTAAGGAAGTTGTAGTATCGCAGCTGCCCGCGGACGGGATTTTCACCCGAATGCAAGTGACCAAATATGCATGGAACCAAGCGGACCCACGCGCGTTTTTAATTGTGGAAAGCGTGTGCCAGGGTTCTGAATCAAAGTGCGTAGACTTTTATTTCGAAACAAACAACAACTGCGAAGGAATAAACAATGCACAATTTCAGGAAGAGTTTAGTGGGTTTCTATCGCTACTAAAGTAATCTATTTATACTATATCTATATGTGGATTTGGACAATAAAAGCTTCTATTATTTCGGTCGTATTTATTTTTCTTATACATAACATTTACGGGTTTTTCAAAAACACGCTGACTGTTCCCAAAACAAAAGATTTAGTGAACTCGCCGACCCAGCAGTATGAGCATATTTTTCAAACGTTGAATCGCAACGCAAGCACGGTCGTGAAAGAGTCCTATTCTATGTTGCCATCAGATATAGATATCCAAAGCGCTACCGTAAACCCGTATACAGCTACGAGTGAGCCACCTCCGACCAAAAACTCTGGCGCCAGTATGAAAAATGAGCTCAAGCAGTTCTTAAAAAAACAATTGAACACGGAAAGCGCGAGCTCAGACCCCTCTTACACAGATGTGATGGACCTTTCAAACCAGTCGTTTTCGTCTTATTCCACTATTTCGTAACGGGGATATGGGTGTGCTCGCACGATTTCCCGCATCGTTTGCCAGATTTATATACATAGTCGCAAGAGTATTTATATGTGCCGTTTTCTAATTTCTTTTTATTTTGCGCCCAGCATTTGGCGCTGTCTTCAAAAAACGCGTGCGTGAATGTTTCGCGCGTCTGCTTCTCCAGTAGTGCGTGTTCAGTTCGTTTCGTCATTCTTTTATTCTTATGTAGTTATTGTAATGTTTATGTCATTACAATAAGAAAAGGAAGAATCAATTTTATCGTTATTTGGGGGCCACGTGTCTACTTCAATAAGGGCCACGTGTCTACTTCAAGTTCAACTTTATTTCACCACCACAAAGATTTCTTTTGACCCCAGCAACACATTTAATATTTTCTCTTTTGCATACGAAAACAGGTCGCGGTCCATTATTTCAAACTGGTAGTGCAGGACTTTGATGATGATTAAGAGCCACTCTATGTAAAAGGGCAAGTTGGACTTGACCGTGTGTTCAAAAATAACGTCCTGCTTGAACTTTTCGTCATACAGGGAGAACTCCGCCGAGAAGCCGTCTGCCTTATACATCATTTTGTATCCGGTGACCACTTTGTCGCTATATCCTAACTTCCAAAACACTTTCTTGACCTTTTCATTCGGGATATTCATATATTGCTTCATTTTTGCTAGCGTGCTGCTGACGTTGGAGGCGAACACGTCCACGTCAATATCACTCTTTCCTGGGAAATAATCTTTTCGCTGAATGCTACCAAAGTATAACAGTTTGATGTCCAAATAGTCGCTTATATTGTTGAAAAACACCCGCGCCTTATCGGGTATCGGATGTTTGGTGTGCTCCATAATTGATATACTCTATGCGCAGAAAATAACTTATACCTGATTTATGTATTCTTACCAGCGGCCAACTCAAAAAACTTACCGTCTTTACCGCATTTGGATTCATTTTTTCTACATATGAGCGCATCATCGTATTCTGTTTGCCCGGTGACCAAGTTTTCTTTTCCAAACAGAGCACATTTACCTAATATCATTGCCGGACCATACATCTCATCATACGGATTCGCATATTTATACTGTATATAATTAGCACATTGTATGCAAGGGTTTTTTGCCTTTACTATGAAAGAGGAAAAAAAACGTAAACTCATATATACTATGTGTAGATTTGTGTTTTTATATTGTTATATATATGTTATTATGTGTAATCACCCACCAAGTCAATTCTACATTTCACCTTTGCACTTTAAATGTGCAATGGTTTATAAAAAGAAAAAAATTGAAACGCGAATGGTAGGCATCTATATCACAAACATACCAAACCACGTTTACAAACTCAAACTTATTCCTTATACCTATGGCCAACACACGTTCAGTTTTGTCTAATTATCTGATTCGTTACATACTATTATGTATTGGTTTTATTACCGCCCACTATGTGTCCGCGCATTTATACGTGTGGTGGTGCGTTCCATTCGGGGTAAAAGGCTACGTAATGTCGCCCTTCCTAACCCTTAGCCCGCATTGCCAGTTCTTGCGCTGGGTCACTTATAATGGCGGGGTCTGTATCAATGCGTGCTGGGTCCTATTCGGGAGCTGGCTTATCAGCAAGTTTCAGCACCTACTGAATGGTCTGGTTGAGCCTTGTGATAAGGAGCCTTATGTTAAAGAATGCGTTCAGGATTCTGAAGAATCAGAAGACAATGAATCGGAACAAGAAGAACAAGAACAAGAAGACAAAGTAAAGGAAGAAAAAGAAGTAAAAGTAGAAGAAACCACCTCGCGGACCAAGCTACGGACCCTCCGCAATCGCCTGCGCTATAAAAAAAACACATAACCAACCACCCGATAGGTCGCTTATTCATTATGAACAAAATTATGCAACAACATTCCTGCATTTGTGTTTACTACATCTCCTGCCAGTTTTGCGTTCTCATACGTGGCCCGTAACAAATCATTGGGCGCAATACTGCCTGGCTTAATTAAATTGTTTCCTCTCAGCTCTTTTTTTAAGTCGTTGAGGGATTTTTTTTTCAACTCTTTGTGCGCGTTCACAACCATCTTGCGCGTGTAGTTGTCCTTTATTAACACACCCACAGTATTGGTTTTCAGGTTTCTTCCTATGGTGTATTTACGCTTGATGGTTTTGTGCACTTTTTGTTTTTTCTTATTTTGTGCCAACAATTGGCGCGCGCTCTCCAGCTCCTTCTCATTCTCAAAACTCTCGTCCGGTTCACTACTTAGAACCTTCCCCAACGACTCAGCCGTATATGCATTCGCCTGTTTCGGTTCAGGCTCCAGCACGTCTTTTAACTCTGGCACCACCTCGGCGAGCGAAGCAGGCAAGTAATCGGTTTCTGGTTGTTGCACTGGAGGAGGGTTTGGATTTATTTGTGTTTGCACAGGTCTTTGCAAAAGCGAATGCGGCTGTGGTTGCACAAGCGATGGTGCTTGCGGTTGCTGTTGTTGTTGCACAGGTCTTTGCACAAGCGAATGCGGCTGTGGTTGCACAAGCGGATGCGGCTGTGATTGCACTAGTGGTCTGTGTTGTTGTTGTTGTTGTTGCTGATAGTATGCCAGCTTCTGTTGTCTTTCCGCATTTTCATTCGTAAAGGAAGAAGGAGTAGAGAACGAGACTGGTGTGCGCGGTTGCACTGTAGCTGCCATCGGCGCGCGCCTGGTGTATAAGTGCTTATACGTTGGTTTGACCCCACCCTTTAAGCACCCGTAAGGAACCGTATTATCCACATTGTATCGCAGTGAAAACGGTTGCGATGGTGCGTCATTCCTTACAAACACCTGCTCTTGGGGCATAAGCTCAGCAGGCAACTCAATATTGACCATCGGTGGAGGAGTGCTATAGTTTTTCACTGTTTTGCGCTGTAACGCAATGGAATTGTCTAATTGCTTAAAATAGTTAACGGAATCATCCAGCTCATCCCCACTATTTTGCGGCTTTATGTGGTGTATCCGCGAGGTGTTTGGGCGGATGCGCCTTCTCGGCAACGCTCCACGTGTGCCTTGTGATTGAACTAGGGATGATGCACTTATTTGGGAATGCTCCGCGTGTTTGCGCTCTTTAATGCGTGTTAGTAGCTTGTTTCTTACCGAGGTCGGCAACTCATTGGAGGCGACTTTATTTTCCAGTTTGGCTCCGTTCTTCCTAGTTCGGTTGGATTTTACTTTAAATAACTCGGGATTGATGTTGATTTGTTTTAAACTGGATGGCGCCGACATACCTATAATATTGTAAATACGTATTTAAAATATTATTTTTTTGCGCATTGGGCGCATTCGCAATCTGCTTAATACCTTGCCATAAACCCTATGAATACATTGATAATGCCGAGGTCGGCATTACATTCTTTTTATTATGCTTCTTGTGCTCAATGTATTGCGCAAGCCCGTTGTTCAGGTCTTTTAACGTAAGGACGCGCTTTTCTTCCGCGGGCAAGCAAAACACGCGCCGACTGTGCGCAATCTTTGTTTTTGACAGCAGCGACTCCATATCTCTGCCAAAGCACGCAAACTTGTCTTTGTTTAGTTCAAACCATTTCGGGGTAATTTCGTCCGTCGTTACAGTCCACCCGATATCCTTCACCATTTTGATAAAAATCTTGTGAAGCTCCGCCGAGCTATATTTCTCGGTTTCAAATCGCCACATAAATCGGGACTCCAGACCCTTGTTGCAGTTAAAAAAGCAGTCCTGAAGCTCTTTTTCATACCCAGCAATAATCACCATCAGGTTGTCCTTGTTGGCGCTTAAGGCCTCGCACAGGGTGTCAATGCATTCTTTTGAGAAAGAGTCCAGCTTCTCGCTGTTCCCTAGCGAGTATGCCTCGTCAATAAACAGCACACCCCCTAGGCAGGATTTGATTACATCGTTCGTTTTGATTGCGGTTTGCCCCAAATACCCCGCCACCAAATCGGCACGTGTCACTTTCTTGAAGGTTCCCTTTTTGAGAATACCCATATTGGAAAAGATGCTTCCGAGCAGCTTGGCGATTTCGGTTTTGCCTGTGCCAGGGTCTCCGTAAATGACAGTGTGCATAAAATCAGACCCCTTATCTGGTTTGCCTTTGGGGATATGCAACTCCTGCACATAATACAGTATCTGGTCCACCACGTGCTCCTTGAAATGCTGCATCCCAATCATTGAATCCAGCTCTTTTAGTGGCTCCTTGATGTTGTGCAGCGTTTTCATATCAATATTGTATTCCACATCTTCCTCTAGCGCGTATTTATCTATTATTGCAATCATATCCCCAATGTTGGTAATGGGTTCGTTAATATTTACTAGGCGTTTGATTACTGGCGTTATAGGCGCTTTCTTTTCTGGTTCGCCTGTTGGGTCAAATATTTCTTTTTTATGCTCTCTAGAGGAAGAAATCGGTTCGGTTGCGTTGCGTTGGGATGGGATAACATAGGTGTCTAATCCAAACTTGGCGGCACGACAAAGCTTGACGAAATCAGACAATGTTTTTGCATTATGCGGAGGCATCGTTTGCCCAGACACATCCTCTGTGTTATAAAGTGGCTTATGTGACTCCCCAATGGGAGGAACCGCTTTGAATGGTGCGCCTGTTTTTGAAAACCACTCGGTAGATGGAGTCATCATTTCTCCATACTTGTTAAAACTAGTAGGTGGGTATTTTGTGGGGACAGGTGGTTCCGATGTGTTCGGCTTCCAAATATGTTGTTTGCGGGAACCCAGCGTTTCCTGATTTTGCTTATCAATCGTTTGCAATAGGTTATTATAGTGGATGATACTGTTGGGACTGTGCGATTTTCGTGAGTTGGATTTGTTTGACGTCATATGAAGGAAGAAACGAAATGTGACAATAGTCTATTATTAGGTGTTGTGTTTATGTCTTTTACACAATGTTGGGTTGTATTGTGTTATCTTGTTTTGTCTTGTATTGTGTTATCTGGTGTTGGTGAAAAGTGATGAAAAAGAATGCAAATAAAAGAAAATTGAAAATAATTTAAACACATATTGACAAGTAACAATAACTGAACCTGTATTCAATTCAAACCTATATACCTGTTACAAAATGCAATCCAACCAAGAAACCCCAATGAAATCTGTTAAGACAGAAATGCCTGAAGACGATGCCATCAACTATTCCAAATACATTGAGCAACCGTGGACAATTATTGAGTCTTATTTCAGCGGTCAATATTTGGAGCGATTGGTGCGCCATCAGTTGGAGTCCTATAATAATCTAACCAGTTACCAGCTGAACAAAACCATTGAGATGTTTAACCCGTTGCGCATTGTCTCTGACGAAGACCTTGACCCACAAACGGGGCTCTATGCGTTAGAGGTGATTGCCACCTTTGAGAACTTTAATATTTATCGTCCTCAAATACACGAAAACAATGGAGCCATCAAGCTAATGTTTCCGCAAGAAGCACGATTACGCAACTTTACGTATGCGTCCGCAATGACAGTGGACATATCGTTTAAGTATATCGTTCGTTGCGGGGAAAACTTGCAAAATGTGCAAATATTCAATAAGCTGTTTCAAAAAATACATATCGGCAAGTTGCCCATTATGTTGAAAAGCAATAACTGTATTCTAACCCAGTATAAACACGTGGAGCACACCCGAACGGGAGAGTGTCGTATGGACTGCGGTGGGTATTTCATCATTAACGGCTCGGAAAAAACCGTTCTCGCGCAAGAGCGTGCTGCCGAAAACAAAGTATACTGCTTTAACGTTTCCAAAAACAATACCAAATATACTTACATCGCCGAGATGAAATCGGTGCCAGATACCAAGTGCATTTCCCCAAAGCAAATCACCATGATGATGTCCTCCAAGAACAATGGATTTGGGTTTCCTATCACTATCCAAATCCCGCGCGTAAAGCAGCCTATTCCCCTGTTTACCTTGTTTCGCGCGCTCAATATCCTTACCGACAAGGAAATATGCTTGCGAATATTAATTGACACCGACGTGACGATGCACAGCGCGATGCTGGAATGTTTGCAAGCGTCCATTATTGATGCCAACAAGTATATGACGCAGGAAGAGGCGATGAAGCATATTACCAGCCACGTAATGTTTACCCCCATCAATATGGACAAGGAAACAGGCGCAATCAAAAAGCGCGAGTTTGCGCAAGAAATACTAAAGAATGACTTGTATCCTCATTGCCAGACCCAAACGCAAAAGATATTTATGCTCGGCTACACGGCCAACAAGCTGATTCAAGCCAGTTTGGAATGGATTAAAGTGGACGACCGCGATTCGTATGTGAATAAGCGTGTGGACCTCACTGGAACCCTTCTGAACAACCAGTTCCGCAACTATTTTAACAAAATGGTGAAAGATATGGAAAAGCAAATCATCAAAGAAATCAAGAATGGCTCGTGGAGGTCTACCGAAGATTATGAGAACATTGTGAACTTGACCAATCTATACAAAATCATCAAGCCTACCACCATTGAGAATGGTATTAACCGCGCGTTAGCTACGGGTGATTTTGGGATTAAGCATAACAACAGCAACAAAGTCGGGGTCGCCCAGGTTCTAAACAGGCTAACGTATCCATCCAGCTTAAGTCATCTCCGCCGTATTTCTACTCCTGCAGACAAGAGCGGGAAACTCGTTCCACCCCGCAAGCTGCACAGCACCACGTGGGGGTTTATTTGCCCCGCCGAAACCCCAGAAGGGCAGTCGGTTGGTATAGTAAAAAATCTGAGCGTGATGGCGCACATTACCATTCATTCTCACAGCGATTCGCTCTACGAATACATTGTGCCCTTGGTTCAATCCGTGGATGAAATGTTCCCCGTCTCCTCCGCCGAGTTTGTGAAGGTGTTTATTAACGGAACGTGTGTCGGCTTTACCCACAACCCGTTTGAAGTCTACCTCAAGATTAAAGATTACAAATACAAGGGAATCATCAATATTTATACATCCATTATATTCAACTATAAGTTAAAGGAAATCCGTGTGTGCAATGACAGCGGTCGTATTGTTCGCCCCGTCTTGCGCGTAAAGCAAAACAAACTGCTCATTACAAACTCGGTGATTGAAAAGCTCAAGACAGGCGAGCTTACCTGGAACGACCTGTTTACCAGTTGCAAGTTGCCCGAATCCGTGCTGGAATATGTGGACGCAGAAGAGCAAGACGGCTCGCTCATTGCCACCACGCCAAAGGACCTCATTAATGCCAACACCGAGCTAAAAAAATACACCCACTGCGAAATACATCCAAGCACCATATTTGGCGTAGTAGCCTCTTGCATACCGTTCCCTGACCATAACCAGTCCCCCAGAAATACGTATCAGTGTGCGCAGTCTAAACAAGCCATTGGGGTATATGCAACGAACTATAGCGAGCGTATGGACAAAACATCGTATGTCCTCAACAACCCAACCCGACCTCTGGTGGAAACCCGTATCATGGACTTGATTAAACTGAATGTAATCCCGTCTGGGTGCAACATTACCGTGGCGATTATGACCCACACTGGTTACAACCAGGAGGACTCATTGCTAATCAACAAGGGGGCTATTGACCGCGGGTTATTCCAGGCGACGATTTACCATACGGAAAAAGATGAGGACAAGCAGAAAATCAATGGCGACGAAGAAATTAGGTGCAAGCCCGACCCATCAAAAACGAAAGGAATGAAGTTCGGAAACTACAACAAAGTGAACAGCAAGGGCATTGTGCCAGAGAATACCCTCATTGAGAACCGAGATGTTATCATTGCCAAGGTGGTTCCGATAAAAGACAACCGCAATGACCACACGAAGCTGATAAAGTATGAAGACCAGAGCAAGATGTACCGCACGAACGAGCCGACCTATGTGGACAAGAACTATATAGACCGAAATGGAAATGGGTATAGCTTTGCCAAAGTCCGCGTGAGAACGGTGCGCAAGCCAGTGATTGGGGATAAGTTTAGCTCACGCGCTGGTCAGAAAGGAACGTGCGGAAACATCATTCCCGAAGAGGATATGCCCTTTACCAATGACGGAGTGCGCCCAGATATTATTATTAATCCGCACGCCATTCCTTCTCGTATGACAATTGGTCAGCTAAAGGAGATGTTGCTGGGTCGTGTGCTAGTGGAGCTCGGACTATTTGGAGACGGCACAAGCTTTGGGGATTTAACAGTGGACAGCATTTCGCAGAAGCTGTCGGAGCTTGGGTTTGAATCCAACTGCAACGAGATACTGTATAACGGGCTTACAGGCGAGCAATTTGAAAGCAATATATTCATTGGACCAGTGTTTTACCAAAGACTCAAACATATGGTTAGCGACAAGCAACACAGCAGGTCCATTGGCCCGATGGTGAACTTGACGCGCCAGCCAGCAGAAGGCAGAAGCAGAGATGGAGGTCTACGATTTGGTGAGATGGAGCGAGATTGTATGGTTTCGCACGGGGCATCGCGATTCACGAGGGGGCGATTGTATGATGCGTCGGATAAATACCAGGTGCACATATGTAAGCGTTGTGGATTAATTGCGGCCTACAATGATGCGATGCACATACACCACTGCCATACGTGCGACAACAAGACGGACTTTGCCTATGTGGAAATACCGTATGCGTATAAGCTTCTGAGCCAGGAGTTAATCACAATGAATGTAGCGATGCGCGTAATAACAGACCATTAGTCATAGTCATATCATATGAAAAACAGGTAAATAAAATAATCATAACATAATAATAACATAAACATAATCATAAAATAATCATAACCATAATACAATCATAATAACAATAAAATAAAAACATTCCCTTGTTTTTTTATTTTATACTAGTCCGTTTGTCCGCGTGGTGTAAATGCAGTTTAGCATATTTATTTTTTATTATTCTAATATATAATATGTCGTGCTCACGCAACTCTACCCACCTGTCCAATCTCCACGATTCAAGCGAATATTCAAAATCACGTGTTCTCTTGCGCCGCGCGTGGAACACAACCTACACAAGAGACCTTGGAACCAATAAGTTGGCTGCCACCCCTTTCCGAGCAGTAATGAATGCAGGCGATTTGTTAGGCAGAAAATACTATTCTTGCGGAGGGTCAAACCAAGCTCCCCAAAGTCGCCCAGGCGTCAAGGGTATCCGAAGCAAGCTAGGCTCTATTCATAGCCTTTGCGACAACACCAATGTCCCTGCTGCCTACTGCAATTCCAAGTTTGTTTACGACAGCTCGGACTATGTTACCTACGTGAGACACCGGGCAGAAAACCGCAACTACGGCGACACCTCGTTCGGTGGCAATGACCATTCTGCCGCACAAAGCGCACTTCGTTCCGTAATGGGCCGTTAATTCGCAATACAAAACCAAAACCAAAACCAATATACTTTTCCTATTATTTCACAATTACCGTTTCTTTGGCAATATTAGCAATAATTTTATTAATATTGATGTCATCATTTGGGTTCACCCCGCCCGTAGACTGAATCACCATATTCAAGTAAGGCGTGTTGTCGCGGTTGGAGCTAACCGTGCAATTGGGGTGTTCCTTAATCCATAGTGGGATTTGTTGGATATTTTTTTGCTGAACCCGTCGTATCGCCTGCTTAATCTTGTCCTTTTCTTCATTGTCCTTTTCCCATACGTTGTCTTCCTTTATATACAATATCTCTCGTTTTAAATCACTGCAATGGATGGGGCGTTTGTGGACCTCCATGTCTTTCAACCCTTTAATAAATATGCGCGACATCCCGTTGGAGTAGCCCAGTTTCCCCGTTTCCTCCAAGTCTGACAACTGCAAATGTAGCGAATTAATAAAATCCATCATATTTAGCGCGTCCTTGCACGTCTCGTTCAAAAACACGTTCAAATTAAAACTGTTGTTTGTTGTGTTGTGTATGATGTTGCTCGGTTTCGTCACATCGCAAAGTTGCTTTTGAAAGTCTTGTATTTGCTTGCATTGCTCCATCATTAGCTCTTTGAACTCGTTGTTTTGCTTGATTAAGGACAAAAACGCATCCATCACATCCGTTCTTATCCCATCGGATTGGTTCGCTTCACTCGGTGTATGCGGTGGTTGCGTCACTTGTTTCAACGAGACGCACACCTTTTTGTGGTGCCATAGTCCGCTTCTACCAGAATACCCCTTTCCGCATACACATTTGTATTGTTTTCCTCTTTCTTCAATTGAACAATTGGGTTTTATTGGGGTTTCAAAAACCTCCAAACTTACCTCATTTGTCGTCACGTTTTGAGAAGGGTCTTGTGTTAATGGTTGCCCGATACACCAAGCGGAGGTTTCGGGTGTTTGATTCGGGGTATTTACAGGTCGTGAGCATAATGGTGCAAGTTGTTGCAAGCAATCTGTTACGTTTGTTACGAGTATTCCTGCGGTGACGGAGAGATTTGAAGGTTGGGTTTTTTCAATATAAGAGCATAATGATTCCAATTTTTTGCACGCATCACGAACTTGTGTGACGATATCCTGCTGGGTTGTGGGGTTTTCTGGGTGTTCTACGTGTTCAATTAAACCGTTGTTACTGAGGGCGCAAATATGCATATTAAACGCATTGTTGCTACACGCAATATGGTCACAATCGGGATATGCATAGGATTGCGATTTTTTGAGCGAGTTTTGGTTTACGCCCGCGTTTTTCCTGTTTTTTGAGGATTGGTTTAAAGAATTGTTTAAAAAACCCTGTGTTTTGGCAGAGTTGTGTTTGATGGTCTGGAGGTGTTTTACATAATCTTTTTTATTAGACGTTGTAAAGTCACAAAGTTTACATAAATATTTTGGTGTTTTTTTGGGTAAAGGCTGTTTAAACATTGTTTAATATTACAATAGAAGAAAATATAGCTTTTAAGCATTTTTCAACGATTTTTTTGACTTTTTTTGACTTTTTTGACTTTTTTGAAAAAAATAAAGTGTCAAAAAATGGACGAAAAAAAAAATTATGCTCACAAAATTTTAAAACAGACCTCAAAATTTGAAAAATATGGTCACAAAGAGTAAATATGCGAATTTGGGTGTTTTCACCGGTCGAAGAAAAAGCCATTTTGGACATTTTTAAAATGTCCAAATTTGATATATATAGAGACTTATAAAAACCCCAATTCAACGATTTTGAAACATTTTTTGGGGTTTTTTTGAGATTGAACCGCGCATTGGAAACGCTCTTTAAACCGCGTTTAAACCGGGGTGTTTTGTTACGATAATTTGCGAGAGTTGCGAGACCATTTGTCCGAACTTTTATGTGGATGAAATTGTGTGAGCATATATGGTGCGACATTTGCACGTAAAACGGGAGTTTTGTTACGATAAAAATGTAACTAGGCGACGCGATAAATCTTATTTAGACTCATTCCGGAACTGTTTTTCGTAATGGCTGGTGCCCCACTTGTATAGGTCTATGTTACCTTTGTTAGTAAAATCGCTATTAAGCAACGGATAGAGCTGTTTCATTCTAAGAACCGCGTGTATCCTCCATAATAAATCGCTACCAAAGTTGATTTTGTAGTATTTTGTATTTGTGGTCGGGTGGATTTGTGTTATGATAACGCCGTTATTTAGTTCGCAAATAGTAACAAATATTTTATTTACAATCTCAATCGGTAACATTGGAATTGTAATATGACTCGGTATCATTTTAAGTTTTTACACCCTTGAAGATTTAACACGGGACAAATCTACTTAAACATATATGTGAACATAATGAAATGTATAAGTCTATTATTTTATCCTCTTGTTTATTTGGTTCATTCTATTTATGTTCTACATCACTCATATTAATAAATATGTCACTTTTAGAAAATAAAAAAATACCAAATGAATTACATATGATAAATGGGTTAACATTTTTTGTGTCAGGTTCTGTAGTTGTATATAATCTTAGTTTATTCATTTTGTTTTGTTCAGTTTTACACCCTTGGTAATTTAAAACGCCGTTTTTTATATTTTTATTCTTTTGTCGTGTAATAATATAAATGACTCAGTATTCAAACATTGTTATTACGCCTGTGTATGGGCCATTATCCCATAAGACGCCTGGCGCTATCCCATACCATAGCAATGGCGTGTTGGCGGGAGTCAGACCCAATCCACCCAAGTTTGGGTGCGCGGATAGCGGTAACGAGTGCTCGGTCGCACGCAACGAGTTTATGCGCGCAAGGGCCACACCATATAGTGCGCCAATCAATAAATATATTGCGCCTCAAGCGTCCTCTATGTTTACTTCTGCCAGAAAACGCGCGGCCGTAGGGAAGAGCAGTTACAAAGTAGGCTTACCCGCAGAAGCAGAGGTCACTTATAAAAGCTACAACAAGAATGATGTTTACAGCGCGCTACGAAAGGTTCGGGGAGGTGGATGTGTTGCGCCCAAAAAAGCGGGACATTACCTATGGAAGGCTTAAGGAACTTTTTTTCCTCTTCTATTGTATAATGATGCACAAGTATATGGTTGAGTTTTTAGGAACATTGTTCCTTATGTTTGTTATTTTGGCTACCGGAAACTGGATGGCCATTGGCGCCGCTTTAGGATTAGCCGTCCTACTAGGGGGAGCCATTAGCCAAGGATGCTTTAACCCAAGCGTCACCCTTGCACTAATGTATATGGGTAAGCTGTCTCGCGCCGATGCGGTGCCTTACATTGTGGCCCAATCCGCCGGCGCCCTCCTTGCCGTGGAATTGGTCAAACGTATGAAATAAGTGCGTTATTTTAGCACATCCATATTATTTGTTGTAAGCGCATTGTAAGCGCGATTTGCATATTATAATTTCTTAAGTTATAATATACATATGGACCCAAATAGTAATAATGTTTCCCAACCGCAAACAGGCTTTTTTGATTCGATTAAAAACTTTGTTGGAGAGATTGGGGATAAACTCAAAATCAATAAACAAGAAGAACCCAACTCTCCGAGTGTAAACACCGGTTATACTGGATATGGAGGCGCCCGCTCTAGACGTCGTAAGTGCAACAAGAAGCACCGTCACACTAAAAGTTGCCGGAAAAATGTAAAGAAAGGAAGAAAAACCAGAAAGCATTAAACGTGCAACACATACAGCCTAATATCTATTTATTTTTCGTCATTAGTCGGTATAATATTAAAATACCCAAAAAACCTAATGACGTAAAGTATGCTTTCACCAGCGGGTCTTCCGATAGCGACGCCAAATAGTCGCCTGCGTGTTCTTCTTCCTCACTGTCCGATGAAGACGACCCCGAAGAGGAGTCCGATGATTCGCTAGATTGAGAACGGGTATCCTCGTCGTCCTCTTCTTCGTGCAGTAAATACCCATACGGTTGCATAGAGGTAAACCCTTGCCTGCATTTTAGTTTGGTCACGGGATTGACTTTATTTAGAAACGTGCACGGGTCCATATTTTGCAAATCCACTGTAGTCACATAATGCGTTTCGGTGGACTTTTGGTTCAGGTTGTTTATGGTCTGGAGGGTAATCTTTTGGCACTCGGGGTTGCTTCCCGCGCGAAACGCGCCCAGAATGGCGACTGGGTTTATCGCGTTCAGATTGCTCACCATACCAGGAATCAGCCCTCGCGCATCCGAAAAGTTCATCCCTGCCGCACTGGAGATTAGAGGGATATTGCCCTGCGGGACATTGTTGACATAAATATATCGGTCTTGTAGTTTTTTCGTAACCGGGTCCATACACTTGCCCCCTGTCTTGAGAAAATATTTGTCTCCTAAAGGACCACCCGTTTTGGACGCGTTGCTCTTGCCGGTCACGAGTAGCTGAATGTATTTTTGAATGCCTTGAATATCCTTTGCGAGCGCTTTTAATGTGCCCTTGCTGGACATACCAATTTCGGCGGGTCCCTTGATTTGGTCGCTGTAAGAGTATGGTCCGCCGAGCAGTTCTTGCTGGA
>Ga0194133_10005231_pt1 | contig 16672 bp, 18 predicted proteins | sample TA2KigOf40mmetaG_FD_155448 | JGI IMG/M metagenome (GOLD analysis project Ga0194133, IMG submission 155448) | Freshwater microbial communities from Lake Tanganyika, Tanzania - TA2015055 Kigoma Offshore 40m | ecosystem: Environmental > Aquatic > Freshwater > Lake | place: Tanzania: Lake... | reverse complement strand
CAGCTTCGGGGTGAGGACATGGCGCTTGGCGAGCGGCTTGTCGGTGCTCGCAGACACCGGCAGCGTCCAGCCGTGGCGCACCTCGGCGATGCGCTGCCGGTGCGGGGCGCGCTGGTGGTACGCGAGCGTGTACGGCCCGTCGAACCCCAGCTGCGTGATGCACTCCTCCCACCTCAGGTTGCCGGAGGCGTCGCGGAACTGGAGGTGGTGCTTGCGCGGGAACTCCCCGGCCGACAGGCGCTCGAGCATGGCTACAGCCGCCCCTGCGCCTTCTGGTCGCGCTCGATGCTCTCGAACAGCGCGCGGAAGTTGCCGCCGCCGAAGCCCTGGTCACCCTTGCGCTGGATGATCTCGTAGAAGAACGGCCCGGCCCTGGGGTCCCCGAACTGCCCGGCCCCCTCCTTCATGAAGATCTGCAGGAGGTAGCTGCGCTCCTTGTCCCCGTCCACCAGGAGCTCCAGCTTGCGCAGCGTCTCGATCTCCTCGTCGATCTTCATGATGCCCAGGCGGCGGATCCGCTCGGGGAGGGCCTCGTAGTAAGTGCCCGGGGTGGGCATGAACTTCAGCCCGGACCGCTCGCGCATGTCTGCCACGGACGAGACGATGTCCTTCACCACCAGCGCCAGGTGCTGCACGCCGTCCCCGCGCAGGTCTTCGTTGAACACGTTGATCTGGGACGCCTTGAAATGCGGCCTCAGCGGCTCGTTGTTGGCGAACTTCAGCCCGCTGTGCGGGTCCCACACCACCTGGCTCTTCAGCCCCGAGCCGTGGTCGTTGTTCTGCGCCACGTCGTCCGTGTGGAACTGGATGGTCCAGAACGGCTCGAACCCCATCACGTGCTCCATCCACAGGAGCATGGGCTTCATGGTCTGGAAGTTGGACGTGACGTGGTCCACGTGGGTGAAGCCGTAGCGGTTCTGCCCCCCGCGCGGCGCGTCGTACAGCTCGTAGCCCGGGAAGAGCGCCCGGTAGCCTTCCCGCTGGAGGAAGCGGAAGGTGGTGTCACCGAACGGGGTGGTGATGCTGAACATGGCCAGCTTGCCGCCGCCGGCGTCCGTGAACCGCTCCACGTCCGTGATGAACGTGGCGCCGCGGGACTCGAGCAGCTTGTACGTCCGGGTGATGTCCGCCACCTCGTAGTTGAGCGTGCCCACCCCTTCCGGGTGCTTGCGCAGCCAGCGCGCCGCCCGGCCGCCCTCGCCCACCGGCTGCAGCACGTTCAGCACCACGCTGCCCGCCTTGAACACCAGCGACTTCGTTCGGCCGCGCTTCTCCAGGTCCGCCCCGGAGCCGCCCACCTCCTGGAAGTCCATCTGCTGCGTGTAGAAGCGGCGCGCCCGCTCGAGGTCGTGCACGTACCAGTTCACCGACTCCAGCGTCTTGATCCCGAGCGACTCCAGCTTGGCCATGGTGTGGTCCTATCCTGCGTTGATGGGTGCTGCGAAGAGGTGACGTCCGGTCCGGGGGTCAGCCTGCCGGCGGCGGCGTGTCCGGCTGGCGGTCCGCGTGGGCCGCGGCAAAGGCGGGCAGGGCGGCGCAGGCCGCCTCCACGCGCAGGCAGGTGGGGAAGGCGACCACGTCCACGCCGAAGCGCCGCGCCCCGTACATCTGCGGCACCAGGCACGCGTCCGCCAGCGTGACGGTGTTGCCCACGCTGTAGGTCCCCGCGGTGGACGCGAGCACCTGCTCCACGCCCGCCATGCCCCGCGCAATCCAGTGCGCCGCCCACGCCTTCTCGTTCCCGGTGCAGGTGGACTTCACGTGCTGCAGCACCGAGAGGTTCTGCAGCGGCTGGATGCCGGAGTTGATCATCTCCGCCAGCTGCCGCGCCGTGGCGCGCGCCTCGGCGCCCTCCGGTAACAGCCGCGGCGTGCCCGGGAAGGCCTCCTCCAGGTACTCCAGGATGGCGAGCGACTGTGTGAGGCGCCGCGTCCCGGCGGGGGTCTCCCACTGGAGCATGGGCACGGTGCGCAGCGGGCTCTGCTGCTGCCACGCCGGCGCGTTCTGCTCCCCCTGCCCGAGGTGCACCGACCGCTGCGCGTACGCGAGCCCCTTCCAGTTGAGGCCAATGCGAACGCGCCAGCTGCAGCTGCTCCGCCAGTAGCCGTAGAGCGCCAGGCCGCTCACGGGTGGACCACCTTCTGCTCGATGGCGCCGAACACGGACGCCCCGTCCGGACCCGCCATGGAGATGCGCACCGAGTCCCCCCACTTCATGAACGGGGTGACCGGCTTGCCCTGCTCGATGGTTTCAATCATCCGCGCCTCAGCCAGGCAGCTGATGCCTGCGGCGCGGTCCTCGTTGGACACCGTGCCGCTGCCCAGGAGGGTGCCCGCGGAGAAGCTGCGCGTCCTGGCGATGTGCTGAATCAGGTCGAAGAAGCTGAAGTGCATCTCCGGCCCGGCGTGGCAGTCCCCCACCACGCGGCCGTTGAGCTCCGTCTTGAGCTTCAGGTGCACCCGGCCGTCCTTCCACGCGGGGCCCAGTTCGTCCGGCGTCACCGCCACCGGGGAGAAGCCCGTGGCCGGCTTGCCCTGGAAGAAGCCAAAGCCCTTGGCCAGCTCCGCGGGGATGAGGTTGCGCAGCGTGACGTCGTTGACGAGCAACAGCAGCCGCACGTGCTTGCCCGCCTCCGAAGCCGTCGTCCCCTGCGGCACGTCCCCGAGGATGACCCCCACCTCGCTCTCGAAGTCACAGCCCCAGGCCTCGTCGAACAGGACGATGTCGTCCTTCGGGCCCAGGTGGCCGCTGCCGCCGCCCTGGTAGACCAGCGGATCGATCTCCAGTGTGGGCGGGGGTTCGGCGTTGCGCGCCTTGCGCACCAACCGCACGTGGTTCAGGTAGGCGCTGCCGTCCACCCACTCGTACGAGCGGGGCAGCGGCGCCATCAGGTTCGCCGTGTCCAGCGGGGTGGAGGCCACGGCGCCCGCTTCCAGCGCCTCGGCCAGCTTCCGCAGCGCTGGCTCCGCCGTGGTCCAGTTCTCAAGCGCGGCCTGCAGCGTGGGGGCCACCGCCTTCGCGGGGGTGTAGGCGGTGAGACCCCGGCGAACCACGACGAGCGTGCCGTCCCGGGTCCCGTCCTTCAGCGTGGCGAGCTTCATGGGGCGATTCTTCTAGGCGCCGGGCATGGGGCCGGGCAAGCCTGCGTCACCGCCAGGTGATGGCCGGCCAGCCCGCCTTGAGCGTGAACGGGGCGCCCGGGGCGGACAGCTGCGGCCAGACGGACGGCCAGATGGGGCTGCCGGACGCCTTCGGCTCCAGGTGGTTGGAGGCGAACACGGCCGTTCCGCCCGCCCCCACCTGCCGCGCGTAGGCCACCCGGGCCGCAATCCTGTTCAATTTCGGCTGGTCGCCGTCCAGCGCGAGCATGCCGGCCACCACCTGCCGGCCGGAGGCGCCCGCCATGAAGACGTCCAGGTGCCGGCCGAAGTCCGTGCAGCCGCCCGTGCCGATGTCCCAGTAGATCATGGGCGTCAGCGCGTCGATCTTCCCCTTCTTCATCCAGCCGATGGAGTCCTGGTAGTAGCCCCCATACCCCTGGGACGTGCTGCAGCCGGGCAGCGCCTTGTAGATGCCCCACACGCTCGCAGAGAGGACGGCGCCCGGGCGGCGCAGCTTGAGCACGTCGTAGAGGGCGCCCACCGTCTCGGTGACGTTCTGGCGCTGCCAGTCTCCCCAGGCCGGGCGGGGCTGCGGCAGGGCGTTGTAGGCGGCCACCGAGGCGGCGTCGTGGCTGTAGATGTCGTCCGCGTACCGGACGCGGTCCAGGTGCAGGCCGTCCACGGGGTACTTCGTGAGCAGCTCGTCCGCCACGTCCACCAGGTGCTGCCGCACTGCGGCGTTGCCGGGGGAGAGCCAGTAGTACTCGGTGTCCTTGCTCTTCCCGCCCGTGTCCACCGCCATCCACTCTGGGTGATCCTTCAGGACGTGGTTGGGCTTGCCGGCGGGCGAGGCGGGGGGCAGCGCGCAGGCGTCGGCAGCCGTGGGGTTGGGCGTGCAGGTGCAGCTGCCCGCGGCTGCACAGCCCGCGGCGGGTGTCCACCCGGCGAAGACGTTGAAATAGGCATGCAGGTGGAGCCCGCGCGCGTGGGCCGCGTCCAGCGCCACCTGCAGCGGGTCCCACCCCGGGTCTGCCCCGAGCGTCCCGGTGAGCTTCCTCGCCCACGGCACCAGCGTGGAGGCGTAGTAGGCGTCCCCGTTTCCGCGGACCTGGAAGTAGACGGTGTTGAAGTGTGCGCTGGCCGCGCGCTCGATGATGCCCGTGATGTCCGCGGCGGTGGTCCAGGCGAAGCGGGTCACCCAGATGGCCCGGACCTCGCCCGGGCCGTAGGTCCCACCGTCCGCCGGGAGGGCTCCCGCGTCGGCGCCGCCGTACCCGGTGCTGCCGCCATCCGTGTCTCCGTTGCCGCTGCCTGCAGGCGCGACCGTCACCGCGGCAGGCTCCGAGGTGATGCTGCCGGTCTTCGCACGGATCTCCGCGGTCCCCGCCGCGAGCGCCACCACCTTCACCAGGTTGGAGTCGGGGGACAGGATGGACACCTCCACCACCCCCGCCGGCGAGGCGCTCCACTCCACCGTGCCGGATACCTCGGCTTCGCTGCCGTCGTCGAAGCGGGCGGTGGCGGTGACGCCGCTGACCGCGCCGGCCTTGAGCGAGAGGGTGGCCGGGGTGACGGTCAGCCCGGTGATGCGGCGGATGCCGGAGGACGGGGTGCCTGCGTCCTCGGGAAGGACCTGGCCGCCACCATCCTTGGAGGTGCCGGCATCCTCGCCGGGCGGCAGGGGGGCAGGACCGTCGCAACCAACGAGCGCCGACAGCAGGAGGAGTGCGGGAACCAAGGACCGGGTGCTCACGGACCGGGCAGGCTAACGGACCGGCCCGCACCGGGCGGCCCGACCGGAGCGTCACGTCACCGGGGCGTTCCGTCCGGCAACGGGGATGGAGCGCGAACACCCCGCGCCGGGCCCCGGGTGGGGTGGCTGGGCGAGCTGTCCGTGCGGCGGATCGGGGTGGGCGCGGTGCGGGGGGCGGCCACCGCGACGTGTGCGTTCTTCCTCTTCGCCTTCACCGCCCCGGTGGCCATGCCCGCCGCGGCGGTGGCCGCGCTGCTGCCCCCGGGCGTCGGGGCCACAGTGGGCATCCAGACCGCGCCGGACGACGTGACCGGATGGGCGACACCGCCTGCTGCGGTGACGTTGCGCATCTGAGCGCTACTTCAGCGGGCTGTCCCCCCACCTGCCCGAGCCCAGCTGCGCCATGCCCTGACAGCGGGAGCAGGCCTCTCCCGCCTCGTCGTAAATGATGGCGGTGCTGAACACCGTGCGCTTCCCGGCGGAGTCTACCCACGCCTCGGCGCGCAGCCGGTTGCCGCGCACGGGCCGCATGAAGCTGATGGACAGCTGGGCGGTGGCGCTCTTGCGGGAGGGATCCAGCAGCGCCGGCGTGCAGCCGATGGCCAGGTCGAAGATGCCGGCCAGCACCGCGCCGTTGACCGCGTCTGTCCCCAGCCCGCCGCGCTGCTCGGGTTTCACCTCGTCCAGGTGGACGAACACCCGGTCCGCGGAGAAGGACACCTTGAGCCCCCAGGGGCGGATGGCGGCGCTCTGGTTGAAGACGGAGGCGTAGCGGGCGAGCTGCTCGAGGGTGGGGCGGGCGGAAGAACTCACGGTTCCCCGACTGTAACGGCCTTCTGCTACGAGTGCGCGCCCGTGAACGCCGAGCTCCCCGAAGACCCGCTCCTGAAGGACCTCAACCCGCCCCAGGCAGAGGCCGTGCTGCACGGCAACGGCCCGCTGCTCGTGCTCGCAGGTGCCGGGTCCGGCAAGACGCGCGTCATCACCCGGCGGGTGGCGTGGCTGGTGGAGCGGCAGCACGTGGCCCCCTGGCGGATATTGGCCGTCACCTTCACCAACAAGGCCGCGCGCGAGATGCGCGAGCGGCTGGTCCACCTGCTGGGGCTGCAGGCGAACGACCTGGTGGTCTCCACCTTCCACTCGGCCGCCGCCATGCTGCTGCGCCGCGAGGCGGAGGCCGCGGGGCTCACCCGCTCCTTCGTCATCTACGACGACGGGGACCAGCTCTCCGTGATGAAGCGGGCCATGCGCGAGGCGGAGCTGGACCCGTCTTCGATGACGCCGCGCGAGGCGCTCAGCCGGATGGACGGCTGGAAGAACCAGGGGCAGGTGCCCGAGTCCATCCGGTACGATGAGCTGGACGTGCGCGGCCAGGCCGCGCTGCGCGCCTACCGCGCCTACCAGCGGCTCTTGCGCGCCAGCAACGCGGTGGACTTCGGGGACCTGCTGCTGCTGCTGGTGGACGTGCTGCGCCGCCACCCGGACATCCGGGCGAAGTACGCGGGGCGCTTCCGGCACGTGCTGGTGGACGAGTTCCAGGACACCAACCCGGTGCAGTACGAATTCCTGAAGCTGCTGGCCCCGCCGCAGGAACGTCCCAATCTGGTGGTGGTGGGGGACGACGACCAGTCCATCTACCGGTGGCGCGGCGCGGACGTGCACAACATCCTCGGCTTCCCGGAGGCCTACGCCGGGGCGCACGTGGTGAAGCTGGAGCAGAACTACCGCAGCGACCAGTCCATCCTGGACGCGGCCAACACCGTCATCCGGGGCAACCCGCGGCGCATGGACAAGCGGCTGTGGACGGACCGGCCCCGCGGCGAGCCGCTCACGCTCGTGGCCGCCAGAGACGAGCGCAGCGAGGCGGAGGAGGTGGTCCGGAACATCCACGGGCTGGTCCGCAGCGGGGCGGTGGACCTGAGCCAGGTTTCGGTCTTTTACCGGACCAACGCCCAGAGCCGGGTGCTGGAGGAGGCGCTGCGGCTGTCCCGGGTGCCGTACCAGCTCTTCAATGGACGCAGCTTCTACGAGCGGCTGGAGATCAAGGATGCCTCCGCGTACCTGCGCTTGATGGTCAACCCGCGCTCGGACGCGGACCTGCTGCGCGTCATCAACACGCCGGCCCGCGGCATTGGCGACACCACGGTGGAGCGGCTGACGGCCTACGCCGAGTCGCGGGGGCTGTCGCTGTACGAGGCGCTCGAGGACCCCGGCGCGGTGCCGCAGCTGAACTCGGGGGCGGTGAAGCGGCTGCGGGCGTTCCGGGAGCTGGTGGACGGGCTCGGGGTGGGGGCGGCGGAGGCGCCCAGCGCGGAGGCCGCAGTGGCGAGGATGCTGGAACTCACCGGCTACGTGCAGGCGCTTCGGGCAGAAGGCACGGACGAGGCCTTCACGCGCGCGGAGAACCTGCTCGAGTTCAAGGGGGCCGCCGCCGAGTTCGACCTGCAGCAGCAGGCCGCGCCGCCGCCGTCCGAAGAAGCGCTGGAGCTCCCCTCCACGCCGCTGCAGAAGTTCCTCGAGCAGGTGAGCCTGGTGGGGGACGCGGACGCGGACGCGGGGCAGGGGAAGGTGGCGCTGATGACGCTGCACGCGGCCAAGGGGCTGGAGTTCGACGTGGTGTTCCTGACCGGGATGGAGGAGGGGGTCTTCCCGCATGGGCGGTCGCTGTCCGAGGACGCGGACCCGGAGGAGATGAGCGAGGAGCGGCGGCTCTGCTACGTGGGCATCACCCGCGCGCGGAAGCGGCTGTTCGTGTCACTGGCACAGTCCCGCAGCCTGTTCGGCGAGGTCCGGTACAACCCGCCGTCGCGGTTCCTGTCTGAAATCCCCCGGGAGCTGTTCGGCTTCAAGGGGCCGCCCGCCGCGGCGGCCCAGGTGCGCCCCGGCTTCCAGCGCCGGGACGAGTTCGACCAGCGGCCAGACGGGCCCACCTACGAGCGGGACGAGGCCAGCTATGATCAGCGCGCCCCGGAAGCAGACGTCCGCGGGATGCGCGTGCGCCACGCCCAGTTCGGCGTGGGCCGGGTCATGGCCGTGGACGGCACCGGCCCCAACGCGAAGCTGGAAGTGAAGTTCGACTCGGTGGGCATCAAGCGCGTGGTGGCGCGGTTCCTCCAGCCGGCATAGCCGGCAAGGTCTCCGCAGCTTGAATTGATGGTAACATAAAGGTTACCATTAGCTGCGTTCAAAGCCAAAGAACTCCTCTCGAACGGTCGAAGTCCGTTTCGACACTGGTTTGAGTCTCTGGATGCAACGGCTGCGGCGAAGGTGGCCGTTGCGGTGGCGCGGATGGAGACTGGCAACTTGTCGAGTGTTCGTTGGTTCAGTGGGACCGGTGAGTTCCGTATCCAGTGGGGCCCCGGGCTGCGGATTTACCTAGCCCGTGAGCGGAACCAGTTCATCCTGCTCCTGGGCGGCGGGACGAAGAGGCGGCAGTCGAAGGACATCGCCCGCGCGCTGGAACTCTGGGAGGAGTACCAACGGCGCAAGGCGGCTTCAGGAGAGGGACACTGAGATGGCTCTGACGCGTGAATTCCGGGCAAAAGTCCTTGCACGCGCGAAGCGGGATCCCGCGTTCGCCAAGGCGCTCCTCGACGAGGCGATCACCCTGTTCCTACACGGACAGCCGGAACCGGCCAAGGCCGTGCTCCGCGATCTCGTCAATGGCACCGTGGGATTCGAGGCGCTCGCCGCCGAGATCGACACCCCCGCCAAGAGCCTGCATCGGATGTTGTCGGCCTCGGGTAACCCGACCATGAGCAATCTCTCTGCCGTCTTCGCGGCCATTGCCCGGGCACTCAAGGTCGAGGTCCATACCCGCATCAGTCCGGCGTAGCGGCGCGTCGCCGTTCACCGTCCCGCCTTCACACTTCTTCACACGCAAGCACGCAGTCGCGTCACACGCCCACTGCATCTTGCGCTCCGTGGGCCATGGAGGCCCCCGTCAACGGAGAGTGCACGAGATGGGTGGAATCATCATTGGGACGCTGTGCCTGTTGGGGTTCGTGAAGGTGTGGCGCCGCGCGCGGTGCAGGGCGCACGGTGGAGGCGGTGGCGGATGGATGGCCCGCCGCGTGGGCCAGCGCCTGGGGGCCACGCCGGACCAGGAGAAGGTGCTGCGCGAGTCCGTGGAGGCCGTGCAGCGCGCAGGCTGGAAGGCGCGCGCGGAGTGGCCCGCCATCCGCGCCGAGGCAGCACGCGCGTTGCGCGCCGAGGCCTTCGACGAGGCGGCATGGACGTCTGCACTCGAACGCGCGCGCGCAGCGGTGACGGCACTGGAGGCCACCACCGGCGAGTCGCTCCGCGCCCTTCACGCGGCCCTGCAACCCACCCAGCGCCAGCAGCTCGCGGACCTCGTCGAGTTCGGCCCGCGTGCGCTGCGCTGAGCCCCCCCTTCACCCGAGGACCCTGACCATGAATGCCATGCCCTGGAAGCCCCGCCTGCTGCTCGCCGTCCTCGCGCTCGGGACCGTTGCCGGTTACGGCTCCGCACTCGCCCGGCACCACCACGGCCCCTGTGCCGGGGGCTGCCACCGCCCCGAAACCGGAGGCTGCCACGGCCCGACCGAGAAGCCGTAAGGTCCCATGCGTCCCATGTCCCTCCGCGTGCTGCTCATCGACGACGACGCGGGCCTGTCCGGGCTGCTCGCGGAGTACCTGGGGCAGGACGGTGTCAACGTGACGCACGCGCCGGACGGGGCGAGGGGACTGTCCCTGCTCGAGTCCGGCGCGTTCGACGCGGTGCTGCTGGACCTGATGATGCCGGGGATGAACGGCCTGGAGGTCTGCCGGCGCATCCGCGCGCGCAGCAACGTCCCGCTCCTGATGCTCACCGCCCGGGGAGACGAGGCGGACCGCGTCACCGGGCTGGAGCTGGGCGCGGACGACTACATCTCCAAGCCGTTCAGCCCCCGAGAGCTGCTCGCGCGCCTCCGCGCCGTGCTGCGCCGCGCCCACCCGGACCCGGCGGGCGAGCGGCTCGCGGTGGGAGACCTGGTGCTCGACGTCCCGGGGCGCGCCGTCACGCTCAAGGGAGGGGCCTTGGACCTAACCGGCGTGGAGTTCGACGTGCTGGTGGCGCTCGCCCGCCGCGCCGGCCGCGTGGTCCCGCGCGAGGCGCTGCTCTCCGAGGCAGGGCGCTCGGACGTGGTGGTGGGCGATCGCACCGTGGACGTCCACGTGAGCCACCTCCGCCAGAAGCTGGGGGATGACCCGCCGCGCCTCATCAAGACGGTGCGCGGCGTGGGCTACGTCTTGGTGAAGGGCTGAGCCGTGGGGGGACGGCGCTCATTCCGGCGGTACGTTCGGACCCGGCTGCGGCGGCGGCTGTTCGCGTGGTTCACCGCCACCATCGTCGCCACCGCGCTGGCCGTGGCCGGCATCCTCGGCGCGGCCTCGCGGGCAGATGGGACGGCGGCCGGCAACTCCGAGCGCCTTCGCGCCTTCGCGGGCGAGCTCTTTGCGCGGGACTGGGACGTGCCCGAGGCACGCGCGCGCTTTGCCAAGGGCGTCGCGGAGGCGAGCGGGGGCGGCGTGGAGCTGGGTGGCTCCTCCGGCGAGCGGCTGTTCTCGGCGGGCGCAGCCTGCGGCCCGCGCGCGCTGGAGCTCCCCGTACGCCGTGATGGCCGGACGCTCGGGACGGCGCGGGTGTGCCTGGCGCACGCGCCCCTGCGCTGGGGATGGTTCGCGGCCCTGGCCGGGGCGCTCTGCGTGGTGTGGTTGGCATCCGGCGCGGTGGCACGGCGCCTTGCGCGCCCCCTGGACGAGCTCTCCGGGGTGGTGCGGCGGCTGGGCAACGGAGACCTGTCCGCGCGCGCGGAGGTGGGCTGCCGGTCACCGGACGAAATCGGCGCGGTGGCGGGGGCGGTGAACGAGATGGCCGCGCGGCTGGAGGCGCAGGTGAACGAGCAGCGGGAGCTGCTCGCCACGGTGTCCCACGAGCTGCGCACGCCGCTTGCCCGCCTGCGGGTACTCGCCGAGCTCATCCGGAGCTCGCCCACGCCCGAGCGGCTGGACGGGCTGGAGCGGGAGCTGGAGGAGCTGGACGGACTGGTGGGCGGGCTGCTCGCGAGGTCCCGCGCGGAGCTGGGATTGCTGAGGCCCACGCCGGTGTCGGCGAAGGAGCTGGCCACCCGCGCGCTCGAGCGCGCAGGTCTGGGCCCGGAGCTGCTGGACTGCCAGGGAACGGGAGAAGACGGGTTCTCGGCGGATGCGGGCGTGCTGCTGCGCGCGCTCGGCAACCTGCTCGACAACGCCCGCTCGCACGGAGGCGGCGCCGAGAGGCTGGTCCTCACGCTCTCGCCCGAGTCCGTGCGCTTCGCGGTGCTGGACCGGGGGCCGGGCGTCCCCCCGGGCCTCGAGCCGTTCCGGAAGTTCCAGCGGGGACGCGGGGGCCACGCGGACGGGCTGGGGCTGGGGCTCACGCTGGTGCAGGCCGCCGCGCGCGCGCACGGAGGCGAGGCCTGGCTCGCGCCGCGCGAGGGCGGGGGAACGTCAGCGGGCTTCGAGCTGAAGCGCTGACCGGCAGCTCACTCACTGGAGGAGGAACTGTGGCGGGGCTCCGGGGGCCACCCTAGAGTCCCCTCCATGGCGTCCATCCACGAGGAAGGCTTCCCGGCGTCCCACGGCATCCCCTCCACCGAGCGGCGCGCCTCGGACATTGCGCAGCCGGCGTCCAACCTGCCGGTGACCGAGGAACTGCTCCGCGCGCTGCCGAAGGCGGACCTCCACTGCCACCTGGACGGCTCGCTGCGGCTGCAGACCATCCTCGAGCTGGCCGAGCAGCAGAAGGTGAAGCTGCCCGCGGACACGCCCGAGGGGCTCGCCCGGGCCATCCACATGGGGGAGAAGTGCGGGAGCCTCGAGGAGTACCTCGTGGCGTTCGACGTCACGCTCTCCGTGCTGCAGACGTACGAGTCCCTCTACCGGTCCGCGTACGAGCTGGCGGTGGATGCCGCGGCGGAGAACGTCCGCTACCTGGAGGTCCGCTACAGCCCGGCGCTGCACCAGCAGCGGGGGCTCAAGATGACCACCGTGCTGGACGCGGTGCTGGAGGGGCTGCGGGTGGCCAAGCGGGAGACCGGCATCAAGACCGGCGTCCTCATCTGCGGCATCCGCCACATCAACCCCTCCACCTCCATGCGGTTAGCGGAGCTGGCGGTGGCCTACAAGAACCGCGGCGTCACCGGCTTCGACCTGGCGGGGGCCGAGTACAACTTCCCCGCCAAGGACCACAAGGACGCCTTCCAGCTCATCCTGAAGAACAACGTCAACTGCACCGCCCACGCCGGGGAGGCCTACGGCCCGGAGAGCATCAGCCAGGCCATCCACTACCTGGGTGCCCACCGCATTGGCCACGGGGTGCGGCTGCGCGAGGACGGGGACCTGCTCAACTACGTCAATGATCACCGCATCCCGGTGGAGGCGTGCCTCTCCTCCAACCTGCAGACCGGCGCGGTGGACAGCCTGGAGAGCCACCCGCTGCGTTTCTATTTCGACTACGGCCTGCGGGTGACCGTCAACACCGACAACCGGCTGATCACGGACACCACCGTGACGCGGGAGCTGATGCTCGCCCACACCGCGTGCGGGTTGACGCTGGAGGACCTCACCACCGTGCTGGTCAGCGGCTTCAAGAGCGCCTTCCTTCCCTTCCGCGAGAAGCAGGACCTGCTCAAGAGCGTGAACCAGGAGATCGAGCAGACGCTCCGGCACTTCAGCCAGAAGCTGCGCAGCGTCCCGGCCTGAGCGCCGGGGAGCGGCTACTGCGCCGGCAGCAGCAGCTTGCCCACGAAGTAGAAGGCCGCGGAGACCGCGGCGGCCGCCGGGATGGTGAAGAACCACGCCCAGACGATGCGGCCCGCCACGCCCCACTGCACCGCCTTGGTGCCCTTGGTGGCGCCCACCCCCACGATGGCCCCGGTGATGGTGTGCGTGGTGGACACCGGGATGCCCAGCGCCGCCACGCCGAGGATGGTGACGCCGCCGCCCGTCTCCGCGCAGAAGCCGCCAATGGGCTGCAGCTTGGTGAGCGAGTGGCCCATGGTCTTCACGATCTTCCACCCGCCGAACAGGGTGCCCAGCCCAATGGCGCCGTGGCACGCCAGCACCACCCACATGGGGATGTGGAACTCCTGCCCGGACCAGATGGTGCCGTAGAGGATGACGCCGATGATGCCCATCACCTTCTGCGCGTCGTTGGTGCCGTGGCTGAAGCTGAAGATGGCAGACGAGACCAGCTGCAGCTTGCGGAACCAGCCGTCCACCCGCGTGGGGGTGTGCTCCCACGCCCGCCACAGCGTGAAGTACAGGATGGCCCCCATCACCAGCACCACCACGGGGGAGATGAAGATGAGATCCTGCACCCCCAGCGCGCTGCCGTGCGTCAGCCGCTGCCAGCCCCACGCCACCCCCAACAGCGCCAGCGCCCCCAGGAAGGGCGCCAGCACCTTGCGGTGCACCAGCCAGTGGCTCCCAATCATCATGGCCGCGCCAATGGTGGTACCGATGAGCGGGGAGATGAAGATGAAGCCGGCGATCTTCAGGATGCCCGCCGAGATGAGCCCCTTGAAGCCCAGCGCCACCAGCGCCGCGCCGATCATCCCGCCTGCCAGCGCATGGGACGAGGAGGACGGCAGCCCCCACCACCAGGTGAGCAGGTTCCACACGATGGCGCCCATCAGCGCGGCGAAGACGAACAGCAGCACCGCGTTCGTACCCTGGGCCTTGAGCAGCTCGAACTCGACGAGGCCCTTGCCCATGGTCTTCGCCACCTTCAGCTCCCCGCCGAACGCGGCGATGAAGTTGAAGAAGGCGGCCCAGGCCACCGCGGCGGCAGGGGACAGCACGCGCGTGGACACGACGGTGGCAATGCTGTTGGCCGCGTCGTGGAAACCGTTGATGAAGTCGAAGACGAGGGCCAGCAGCACCAGCCCCACCACGGCCGCGAGCAACATCAGGCGTGCTCCAGCACCACGCCTTCGATGATGTTCGCCACGTCCTTGCAGCGGTCCGTGGAGCTCTCGAGGAGGTCGTAGACCTCCTTCCACTTGATGATGGTCAGCGGGTCCGCGCCGCTCTTGAAGAGCTTCACCAGCCCCTGGCGCAAGAGCTCGTCCGCCTCGTTCTCCAGCCGGCGCACCTCGCGGCACTCGGAGAGCATCTGCTCCGGCTGCTTGATGGTGCGCAGCGCCCGCACGGCCCGCTGCACCGTCTCCGCGCACTTCACCAGCACGCGGCCCAGCGTCCGGGCGTCCTCCGGCGCGTCCGACAGCTCGTAGATGCGGATGCGCACCGCGGCCGCCTCGGCCATGTCCAGGATGTCGTCGATCTTCGACATGAGCCGGTACATGTCCGCGCGGTCGAACGGGGTGATGAACTGGGTGTGCAGCCGGCCGAAGGCGCCGTGCACGACGCCGTCCGCCCGGTGCTCCACCTCCTTGATGGCCCGCACCTTGTTCTCCACGTCGGTCAGGTCCTCGAGCAGCGCCGCGACCAGCTGGGCCCCCTCCACCGTTGCGGCTGCCTGGGCGTCGAACGCGTCGAAGAACTCGTCCGACTTCGGCATCAGCTTCTCGAGCATGGTCCTGCCTCCGTCACGCAGACTGCGCGGGGGGAATGGGCACGTCTGCCTGCCCGGGGGGCAAGCGGGGGCTTCCTAGCGTGGAACCTTCCCAGTTGGGAACCACGTGCTCGCCGCGCAACACCCGGCTCCGGAGCGTGATGGCGGGATCCAGCACGAAGCGCACCCAGAGCCGCGTCCAGGAGCGGTGCACCGCCAGCCCGTCGTAGTACCCGGGCGCAAGGGCCCGTACCCGGGGCAGCAGCAGCCACGGGACGCGCATGAGGTCGTGGTGCTCCACGTGGTAGCCCACGTTGAAGGCCAGCCGGTTGAGCGGCCCCTCGTAGTTGGAGGTCTCCTGGTGCGGGGCCTCCGGATGGACGAGGAAGTGCTCCTGCACCCAGCGCGCGGCCAGCGGGTGAGGCCCCACGGAGAACCAGGTGGAGAGCAGCAGGTAGCACAGCGGCCTGCCCCCCCACGCGTGGAGCACCCCCGCCTGCCGGGGCAGCGCTTGCGGGCAGGGAAGCGGCCGGCCGGGCGACCGCGGGACCTACAACTTCATGCCCTTGGGGATGACCACCACGCCCCCCGGTGTGACGACGAAGCGGCGGCGGTCCGCCTCCAAGTCGTACCCAATGGTGGTGTGGGGCGGAATCTCCACGTTCTTGTCGATGACGGCGTGCCGGATGCGGCAGTGCCGCCCAATCTGCACGTCCTCGAAGAGGATGGAGTCCGACACGTCGCTGAAGCTGTTCACGCGCACGCGCGGGCTCAGCACGCTGCCGGAGACGTGGCCGCCGGAGATGATGCAGCCGGCGCTCACCAGCGAGTCGGTGGCGCAGCCCACGCGCTGCGAAGCGGGATCCTCGAAGACGAACTTCGCCGGCGGGGCGGAGGTGTGGGCGCTGTGGATGGGCCACCGCTCGTTGTAGAGGTTGAAGACCGGGTCTACGTCCACCAGCTCCACGTTGCACTGGTAGTAGGTGTCGATGTTGCCCACGTCCCGCCAGTAGCCGCGCTCCTTCTCCCCCTGGCCCGGGATGACGTTGGTGGCGAAGTCGTACACGTACACCGGCGAGTGCTTGTACATCTCCGAGATGATGGACTTGCCAAAGTCGTGCGCGGAGTCGTCCAGGGCGGCGTCCCGCACCACCTCGCGCACCAGCGCGTCCTTGGAGAACAGGTAGTTGCCCATGGAGGCCAGGCACATGCGCGGGTTGCCGGGCATGGGCGGGGGATTCTTTGGCTTCTCCAGGAAGTTCCGCATCTCCCCGTTGGGCCCCACGTCGATGATGCCAAACTCGTGCCCCTCCTCGATGGGGACGGGGATGGCGGCCACGGTGCACGCCGCCTTCCGGGCCACGTGGAAGTCCAGCATCTGCCGGACGTCCATGCGGTACACGTGGTCCGCGCCGAAGACGAAGATGTGGTCCGGCTCCTCGTCCGTTACCAGGTTGAGGTTCTGGTAGATGGCGTCCGCGCTGCCCTTGTACCAGTCCGTCCCGGTCCGCATCTGCGCGGGCACCGGCTCCACGTAGTGGCCCAAAAAGGACGACATCTGCCACGCCCGGGACAGGTGCTTGTTGAGCGAGTCGGACTTGTACTGGGTGAGGACCTTGATCTTGTAGACGCCGCTGTTGACGAAGTTGCTCAGGCAGAAGTCAATGATGCGGTACCGCCCGCCAAAGGGGACTGCCGGCTTGGCCCGCTCCCGGGTCAACGGGTCCAGCCGCGTGCCCTGCCCACCCGCGAGGATCATTGCGAGGAGTTTCGCCATGGGTCTCTCCCTACGCCGCTGGATGCGCGCGGGGAAAGGTGCCCGCGCGTCAGTCGGAGACATTAGTCCGCTTTGGTAAGGGCGCGAGGCTTTGCTAGCCTATTGTCCGATACCATGCGTTCCGTGATGTACCTCCCACCGTCCGGGCAGAAACGCCGCGGGTTCCTGAAGAAGGGGCTCCTGGGCGGGGCGTTGCTCGCGTTGGGCGGGGCCGGGGCGCTGTCGCTCCGCAAGGGGCCGCCGCGGGATCTCCCCCGGGGCGACCTGAAGGTCCTGGACGCGCAGGAGTACGCGGTGATGGTGGCGCTGGCGGCCCGCATCTGTCCAGACCGGCCGGGCTTCCCCACGGTGGAGGAGCTGGGGACGGCGGCGGTGGCGGACGCGGTGCTGCAGAAGACCGATCCGTCCGTGCAAGCGGAGGCGAAGCAGCTGCTCCGGCTGTTCGAGAACGCGGTGACCAACGCGCTGTTCGGCGGGCGGAT
>Ga0194133_10005230_pt1 | contig 16672 bp, 14 predicted proteins | sample TA2KigOf40mmetaG_FD_155448 | JGI IMG/M metagenome (GOLD analysis project Ga0194133, IMG submission 155448) | Freshwater microbial communities from Lake Tanganyika, Tanzania - TA2015055 Kigoma Offshore 40m | ecosystem: Environmental > Aquatic > Freshwater > Lake | place: Tanzania: Lake... | reverse complement strand
ATAGTTGAAAAGCAAAGAAAATACGAATCTGATCCAAATAGTGAAAAAAAACCATTTGAAAATAAACCATTTGAAAAAAAATCAGATGATAAAAAACCATTTGAAAATAAACCATTTGAAAAAAAATCAGATGATAAAAAACCATTTGAAAAAAAATCATTTGAAAAAAAACCAGATAATAATGTTAAATTAGAGGATAGTTTAAAAACTGCACTGCCATCACAAAATCAAATATATACTGCACAAACTAATCAATATGATATAGGCCCTGTAACTATATCTACATTAGATCATTTATTAGATGTAAAATACAATACAAAACAACCCCCTATACAGAAAATATATAATATTAATGTATCAAATCCATTAAATCATTCTGTAATATATAAAATATATGAGGATATGATACCAGAAACAAAACAAAATCTATCAGCATTAACTATATATGAAAGATCAGAAATAATTAGTTTTTTAAGAAGTAGTATATTAATAAAAGAAGATGGAGAAGAAATGACAGATAAAACATCAATATTATCATATATAAAAATATTACATTTAAATCCATATACATTAAATAAAAATAAATATGGAAATTTAGCAAAAAAATTTTTGTTATATAATGCGGGATATCCTATAAGATATGATAAAACCACAGGTAATATAATTATTGGAAAAAATGCAATGGGTATTAATGTTAGATTATATATGTTAACAATAGGTGATATAAGTTGTAATAGCTTAAATAATAGTTTAACAACTGAACATTTTGATATATGGCGTGAAATTAAATATTATGATTGGATAAAAAATAATATAATTAAAAATAAAATTTCACCTAATTTTATTAGTCCAATATTATATAAAATAGAAACTAAAAGTAAAATTGATTGGGATAATGTTGAAAAACTTAAACAAAAAGGAAATACTATTTATCATAATAATGAATTAGTTAAGAATCAAAATAAAATTAATAATATACCTAATGTTAAAAATACATTAAATACATTAAATACTTTTATAAATAAAAACAATACTGCACTTTTAACACGTATTAAAGATAAATATCCAAATATAACTAATTATTGTGGAAAATCATTATTATTACTTACTGAAGCACCAACAAGTAATATTATACATTGGGCATCAATATCATATAATAATATAGGATCAGTAAAACAAATGATAACAACTGGATATCATGATATAAATGTATGGTATACAATATTATTTCAGTTAATTTATGCATATTCAGTATTACAAAAATCAGAAATTTATTTTGTTAATTTTAATTTATATGACAATGTATATATAAAAGATATAACATTTAATCCTACTAATATAGGTTGTTGGATTTATATTATTAATGGAATAAGTTATTATATTCCAAATTATGGTTATATATTATTATTAGATTCAAAATATAATGATATTGAAATATCAGAATCTTTAATTAAAACTGAAAATAATAGTGATGAATTACTTTTTAAAATTTATAGTTCTAAATTATTTAAATATAATTCAGAATATAATTTATCAAATATAAAATCTGATATATTAGCACAATTTAAATCTATTTTACATCCAGATAATTTTATTAATATATTAAAAATTAATAATGGTGTTAGTATTCATGAATCAATTAAAAATTTATTAAAAAATATTTACGATGATAGTGAAACTGATATTTCTAAATATATATTTAAATATTTTACAATGTTTATTCATAATAGAATAGGAACACAATTAACTAAAAATGAAGTTGAATTAATATTAAATAATTCACAAAAAGAATTATATAAAGGTGATATAATACCAAAATTAGAACGTAATAGTTTATATATATGGGTTTTATTTATTGAAAAAATACCAAATTCATATCAATCTAAGATTTTAGTTCGTAAAGAAGTGGGTAAAAATATTTATGAATATCATGAAGAAACTATTAATAATAGTTCATTATTAAGATTTGCCACTACACAAATACAACCAGATCATATTAATAATATTAAATATGATAATAATAATATTTATGAAATATATAATTTTGATAAATTAAATTAATTAAATTTAAATGACATAAATATTAATATTAAAATAAATATAAATATTATAAATCCTATTATATAATATTTAGTATTTTCTGATATTATTTCAGCTTTAGTTTCTGTTTTTGTTTCTGTTTTTGTATGTTTTACATCAGATATTTCAGTATTTTTATTTGTTTTATTTTCATTTGCACTTTTATTACTTTTAATTTCGGAAGATTTATGTGTTTCTTCTGAACTTGTGACATGTTGTGTACTAGATATAACAGGTATACTTGTTATTTGTTGTATATTAGCACTACTACTTGAAGTTATATTTTCTTTTTTCTCAATTGATGTTTTACTATCAACTAACATACTATTTTTATTATTTTTTATTTTTAAATAACTTTTTTAATAAAAAAATTATGCAGGAATAAAAAAGTCATGTTTATTAATATTTAATTTAACTATTTCTTGTAATAATGGATGTTCTTCTAATGCAGTAAATGTTATTCTACCATTAGATTCATCTTCTGTATATTCGGAATTTTCTATTTTTTTTGTATCTAATAATAATTCAAATGCACCAGTTCCACCAGGTATAACTTTACCTACAGCAATACTAGAACTTAATGATTTTAATGTATCTTTTTCATTATATAAAGCCGCATTTATAAAATGATCCATGGTTTTTTCAAAAGATGCACGCGAGATTGGATCATTATCTATTTTTAATAATCCATGCCGATCCATTGATATTATATCACCTGAATGACACATTTGATCAACTAAAACTGATAAATGATTGTGATTTATATTAACACCACTCATATTATATGTTGTTGTTAATTCATATAATAAAATTTGTCTAGTAGCTTCAATACCATATAATCTATAAATAGTATTAATATCATTGCATTTAGTTTTAGAGAAATCAATACCTTTAATTAATTTTAATTTTTCAAAATTGATACCGCTAGTAATAACCATATATTCTTTATTTCTAATAATATCACCGGAATCATTATTATAAGAAATAACATTTTCTTCAATAGGATCAATATTATTAATATTTTCAATACCTTTAAGAGTAATAGTATCAAGAATCAGTTTAAGAAATTCGGTAATAATATTATAATTAAAAGATATCATATTAAAGCGTATATGAATAATTTGATTTTTATTAATAGCATTAGTAGATAAAATAGCACATCTAGAGATACGTGAAATAATATCTTTTTCAGATTTTTTCAAGGTTTTAACATTATTAAAATTTTTGTACCAATGAGAAATAAATTTAGTTTTAATATCTAATAATGTTATTTCTTTATCAATTAATTTTTCAATATTAAATTTAATTCTAAAAACAAAAGGTAAATTATTAATTTCTGTTTTTAAATTATTAACATAAAATGGATTACTTACACTATCCTCAATTAAAACTTTACTTAATTTATTATCATTTATATCATAATAAATTTCGGCACTATTTATTAATTGTCTTATATTTAAATATTTAAAATAGCTGATTACTTTATTTAATGTTGATCTATTTGATTTATAAGGAGAATCAAAATATATAGTCATTTGTGGTGTTTTAATTAATTTAGAATAATGTAATAATTCTTGTATACGAGAGACACCCATATTAGCAGAACTTTTAGAAGCAATACCCGCAAAATGTTTAGTATTTAATGTCATTTGTGATGTAGGTTCACCTAATGATTGAGCGGCTAAAATACCGATCATTTCACCAGGTTCAACAACAGATTTAATAAAATTAATTTTGATATCATTCATTAATTCAATAAAAAGTTGTTTATTTAATTTATATACAAATATACATTTTTTAGGTGATAAATATTCGTACAATGCTATTTCTAATAAATATTTTAATTGTCTATCACTTTGTTTTAAATATTTATCATTAGGTTTAATACTGGTAATTAATCTTGTTTCATAATCATTTAAAAAATTATTAATTTTTTCTTTAATAAATTCTGGTTCTAAATCAATAATTTTATTATTAATAGCTTTATTATTAAAATCTTGAGTTATACGAAATAAATTTATAGGCATCATAAATATATTATTTAATTGTGTAAAATTAATTGTAGCTTTCATATATATATTTCTCATTTGATCACGATAATTTTTTAATTTTATAAAATGATTATTATTAAAATTAACTAATTGTTTATTTGATTGTTTTATATTTTTTTCTAAAATTTTAATTTCTTCGTTATTAAAACATAATTTTTCTTTAATTTGTTCATTATTCATTTCTAATAAATTTATTTCAATATTACTTTGACTTGTTTGATTAATACCATTTTCACCATATATTAATTGTACAATAATTCCTTTAGAATTTCTATTTGTTCCATCATATTTTATAATTAAATCTTCTAAACCTTTTATTAATTGTCGTGAAATATAACCGGTGAGAGCTGTTTTAATGGCAGTATCAATAGCACCTTCTCTACCACCCATAGTATTATAGAAAAATTCAAACCCACGTAATCCGGATAAATATGAACGTTTAATAAATCCTCTTGCTTCAGGTGTGTCATCATCTTTATGAAAATATATTAATGTTCTACCTTCAACTTTCTTTTTAATTCTAGATCCTTCAACAGATTGTTGACCTAATACACCACTAATTTGTGCAATATTAATTGTAGATCCTTTAGCACCTGAATAATTACCGGAAGCTAATTTAAAAAAGTTATCAATATTATAATAATTTTCCAACATTTGACCAATATTACCTTGTACAATATTTAATTCACTTGATAAGTTATTTTCAATAATATCTAATGGTAATTGATCAATATCATTTTCAAATTGTGTTATATTATATTTTGATTGTAAAATTTTATTTGATACTTCTTGATCTATTTTATTTTTCATATTTTCATCAATATAACAATCTTTAAATCCACATGTTTGACCATTATATAATAAAAAATTTAATATTAGTTTTTGTGAATCATCAATAAAATTGCGTGTATAATTAGGTCCATATTTATCCCATATAAATTGAATAATAGAATTTGCTTCAGATCCAAGTGCTTTTTTACTTAAATATCCTCTAATAATTTTACCATTAACAATTTCTAAATTTTTTTGATTAATATTAATATTTTCTGGAATTATAAAAGAGAATATTTCATTACCTGAATATTCTTTATTTAAATTTATATTATATTTTGTTTTTGAACTTGTATTACATAACATATTTGCTATTTCCCATCCTTTCAATTTCTTTATTAATGTTGATAACATATAAGAACCTGATAAAGCATCTTGTTGACATCCAATTATTGGTTTAGAATTTTTAACACTTACAATTTGATATTGTACACTTGCTATTCTTTTTAACTCATTACGTGTTTGAACAGATTGTGCTAAATGTATATTCATTTCATCACCATCAAAATCTGCATTATATGGTTGACATACTGAAACATTCATTCTAAATGTATATAAATTTTTATCTAGTACTTGTATTTTATGCCCCATCATAGATGGTTTATGTAATGTAGGTTGTCTATTAAATAATACATAATCACCATCAACACAATGGCGTTCAACTATATCACCAATATTTAATTTTATTTCTTTTTTTCTATATTTTAAATCTATTTTTTGAACTTCTAATTTTCCATCTCTATAATTTGATCTTAATATAAAATTTGCTCCTGGATATATATCACGCCCATTTTTTACTAATTCTAATAAAAATTTAATATTTTGTGGTGTTACTTCTTCTGGTATTGTTAATTCCATTGCTATTTTCTTTGGAACACCCACTTGATCTATATTTATATATGGATCTGATGTAATTATTGATCTTGCTGAAAAATCTACACGTTTACCCATCAAATTACATCTAACACGTCCTGATTTTCCTTTCACACGTTCACTTATAGATTTAATTAATCTACCACCTGCTTTAAACTCTGATTTAGGTAAATTATTATTTTCATTATCAAAATATATAGCAATATGTAATTGTAATAAAGTATAATTATCTTGAGTATAAATAGACAAATCACTAACATCACGTTCTTTTTCTAATTGTCTTCTAAGATATTTATTTTTCAAAATAATTTCAGATATTTTAATAGTTAATGAATCTTCTAAAGTTCCAGAAGACATAAAATCAATTCTAGATGTTGGTCTTATTATAACTGGTGGAATAGGGAAATTTTTTATTATTAAATCTTCTGGACGACATACTTTTGTATTAAATCCTAATAAAAATGCATCATCATCAGATATTTTTTTTAATATATCATAACAATTTGAAGGACTTAATGACTCTCGTAATGTTTTCTTCATTTGTAAATCTTCATTTTGATCAGGTATTACTGTTATGTCTCTTTCAATAATTATTTTAATTGTACCATTATCTTTAATTTCTTTTTTAATTTTAGGTACTGGTAAACCACAACTAAAACAAAAATTAATATTTTTAGTTAAGTTTTTAATTTCTTTAAATCTACTTTCACATTTTTTATGACTATTTTTAATATTTTCTGGTTTTTCAACTAATATTTTAGAACATCTTAAACATATAGTTTGTAATATATTTTTTAAGTGATTTAAAAAACCAAAGTGAAATACAGGTAATACTAATTCTGTATGACCAAAATGACCTGGACAGTCAATAGAATTTAAACCACATGTTAAACATGGTAAATATATATCAGATGTACCCAAACGTAAATCTACTAATCCACCTTTTTTTGGTTCATAACTTTCATAGGATTCAGCTAAGTTAATACCATGTGGATCACTACTAACAACAGAATATTGTTTAATATCTTTATTAGAATAAATAGTAAATTCTATTTTATCAATAGAATTAATATCTTCACTATAAAATATCGCATTAGACATTAATATAATTATATATTGTTATATATTAGAAAAGCTTTATAATAATTTAATTATTCAAATTTTTTTATATATTTAAATATTTTAAAATTTTATAATTTATAATAATGAAATATAAATTTTTTTTATATATTATTATTATTATTATCATTGGACTTGCAATTAGATTAAATACTAAAAATATTATTATTAATAATGATAATTATAATTTAAATGATCATGGATTTGTTGTTATAAAATCTATTTTTAATAATGATGATATTAACATAATTTATAATTATTGGAATGAGAAAAATTATTTTAAATTAAAAGAATATGTTAATAATCATGATAATATTAAATTAAATATATTTGATAAAATGCCTGGATATATTTTTCAAGATTATATTTTTTTAATTGAAAAATCTAAAATTAATACTTGTCATAGAGATGGTAATGCTATTGCATATAATATTAAACAAAAACACCCCTCATATACTATAATATTTTATATTGATTATATGGAATATAATTTAGATGTTATTCCTTGTAGTCATAAAAATACTACCATGGATTTATATGTTACTGATACTACTAAAAGTATACAATGTAATAAAGGAGATGCCATTTTATTTGATGCTGGTATAGTTCATAGTGGTTCATTTAATAAAAATAAAAATAATAAACGAATACAAATGAAAATAACGCATAAAGATGATATAGAAAGTTTAAATTTTTATGAAAAATATAATAAAATTTTAGATAAAGATATTAATAAATCGGAATATATTTCAAGATTTGAAAAATATTTTTCTTGTCAATTTCCATTTATAAGTGATGTAGTAAATTCTGAAATTAAATCTGATAATCAATCTTATATTAAAAAATTATATTCAAAAATTTTTTATAATAATGAAAACTTTTATAAATTACCTGATATTATATAATATAAATGATTGAAAAAATATTAAAAGATTTAATTAATAAAGTTATTTATGAAATTAAAAAAAATGACAACAAAATATTTATAGAAAAAGAAATTTTATGTCCTTTATTTAGTATTGTTAGACAATATTTATTTCCATATATATTATTATTATTCTTATTTAATTTTATCATATTTATTTTAATTATTGTAATTATAATTATAATTTTAAATAAAAAAAATATCTAATATTTAATATAATGAATACTAATTTAATTTTTAAAAATATTATTTTAATTGGTTTATTATATGTTATATTAAAAAAATTTTGTAATAATATAAATAATAAAGATATATTCTCTATTTTAATTATTATAAATATTATTTTATATTTAACTTGTTCTTTATATAATTATAATAATAATAATAATAATAATAAAAATTATGAATATTTTACCAATACAATAAATGATTTTTATAATCAATTTGAAAAATCAAATACATTAAATGAATTACAAATTTTACAATCTAATGTATTAACTTTTAAATTAAGTAATACTAATAGTTCTTATTTAGTATTATTAAATAATTTATTAATTAATATTAAAAATAAAATGACAAATATTATTAATAATCCAACATTACCACCTGTTATATTACCTACTATATTACCTACTATATTACCTACTACATTACCTACTATATTACCTATAACACCTATACCAATAAATATTGATGAAGAAATTAAAAAAATGAAATTAACATTTGATAGTAAGTTAGAATTAATTAATAAAGAAAATAATGATAAATTAGATTTAATTAATAAAGATAATAATAATAAAATTGAAGAATTAAAAAATCAATTATTAAATAATAATGGTAAATATTTTAATTCTTTAGTTACTGAATTATTAGAAAAAGGAATTATTACTAATTCAGATGTTGAAGTTATGAATAATAAATTAAATGCTAACTTACTAACAATTAATGATTTAATATTATCATTAGAAAAATTAAAAACAAATTATAAACCTAGTAATTTTGATGATAATAAATATAATGAATATTCAGATGACTTTAAAATACCTATTGGTAGTAGAATTTCTAATAAATGGGATAATGATTATACTTTATTAAATACAGATAAATGGCGTGTTCCTATGCCTAGACCACCTGTATGTATCAATAATTCACCCTGTAAAATCTGTCCTGATAATTCTGGTTATCCATTAAACTTAAAAGAATGGGATAGTTCTCGTCAAGTTAGTAATATTAATATTAATCAAAAATGGGCTAATGATAATAAAAAATAAAAAAAAATATTTATATATATTAATGGACAAAAATATTTCCTTTTTAATTAAAGAAAACTTTAAAATAAAACAAGAAATTATTAAACTTATTAATTATAATAATATTATTAAAAAAAAAATATTATTTCTATTAAACAAAAATAATTTAATTAATAATAAAATTTTATTTTATAATAAAAATTTTATGTTTTTTAACAATAAAAAAAAACATAATAATAATAATAATAATAATAATAATAAGAAATATTATAGTTCAATAGAATTACTATTTTATGGATATTTTTAATAAAAATTGATAAAAAATATTTATAATTAAATTTATTTAATATAATATAACTTCCAATGGATATTATTAATAAATATAACACTATAATTGAGGAATTAAATAATATTAACATGAATAATGTATTTTTAAATTTAATTGAAGAAAATAATAATTTAAAAATATTTAATAATACATTATCAAATGAAAATATAAATTTAAAACTTGAAAATAATAAATTGTTAAATGAAAATATAAAATTAAATGATGATATAGAAAATTTTAATAAAGTATCTGTTTTACAATCAATTAATAAACAACTTAATGATAAAATTAATTATATTAATATATTAGAAAAACAATTACTTTTTTATAAAAATAAAAATAAAGAAGAAAATGTTAAAGAAGAAATTATTAAAGAAGAAATTATTAAAGAAGCAATTATCAAAGAAGCAATTATTAACGAAGCAATCATCAAAGAAGAAAATGTTAAAGAAGAAAATATTAAAGAAGAAAATGTTAAAGAAGAAAATAAAAAAATGAAAATTAACATGAATAATTTTGAATTAATAGAGTATAAAGATAATAAATATTACAAAGAAATTTCAACAAATTTAATATATAATATAAAAAAAAACAAACCAAATATAGTTGTAGGAAAAGTAAGATCTTCAGGGAAAATAAAATTAAATTAAAGATAAAATATAAAATATAATAATATATGGAAATAATAGTTGGTATAGATTTTGGTACAACAAATACAGTAATTTATTATTTAAATAACAATAATAAAGTAACAATATTAAAAGATAATAATATTTATGATAAAATACCATCAAAAATAGGAAAATATAAAAATAAATATTATTGTGGTAATTATATACCAATAAAATGTAAAAATATTATTAATAATTTTAAACTAGAAAATAATAATGAAAAATTATTATTAATTTTTTTTAATCATATTTATGACATTATTATAAAAAATTTAAATTGTAATAAAATAAGGGCTATAATTACTGTTCCATCTAATTTTAATAATTTACAACGTGAAAAATTTAAATCTTGTTTTGAAAAAGTAAATATTAATATTATTCGGATAATAAATGAACCTTCCGCTGCTGCTTTAGCATATGGATTAAATAAATCAGTAAATTTAGAGGAAATAATATTAGTAATTGATATTGGAGGTGGTACAACAGATTTTACAATATTAGAAAAAATAGATACATTTTTTGAAGTGAAACATAGTGAAGGTAATAATATAGGAGGAAATAATTTTACTGAATTAATTTATAATGATTTAATAAATAAAAAGTTTAAAGGAAATAATTTATGGAATATTGCACAAAATATTAAAGAAAAAATGTTATTTATTGATCAAATTGAATTTACTATTAATAATAAAAAATATAATTTATCTAATGATGAATTATATAATTTATGTGAAAATTTATTATTAAGTTATAAAGAAAGTATTCAAAATATTATTAATAAATATAATTATATTAATAATATAATATTAGTTGGTGGTACATGTAAATTAAAATTTATTAAAAATATTATTAGTAATTTTAATATTCCTTTTTATATTCATCCTAATATTGATTTAGTAGTTGCTGAAGGTGCATGTATTTATGGTTCTATTATTGAAAAAAAACATGAAAATTTTAATGAAATTATTTTATTAGATGTTGTACCATTATCATTAGGTGTTGAATTAGTTGATGGTAGTTTTTCTGTAATAATACCAAAAGATACACCATTACCTGTAAAGAAACATCAAAAATATACAACTAATATAATAGGTAATAATAAAATTACTATTAAAATATATCAAGGTGAACATAAAATAGCAAATAAGAATTTTTTAATTGATGAAATAACTTTTGATAAATTAACATTATCAACAAATCCAATAATTGATATATCTTTTTCAGTAGATTTAAATTCAATAATAAATATATATATATATGATAAAAAGTCTGACAATTATGAACATTATATAATTACAAATAATATTATTAAAATATCTCAAAATGAAATTAATAATATTATTGAAAACACAATAAAAATATTAGATATAGAAGAAGAAGAAACACAAAAAAATCAATTATTATTTACAATAAAAAATAATATACAAAATATTATAATTAATATAAATAATAATAATTTAATTGACAATAAAAATAAAATAATTAATGAATTAATTACAATAGAAAATGATTTATTAAAAAAAAATAATATTGAATTATTAAGTATAAATAATTATTTAAATGATAATTATTCATTATTAAATCTAAATAATGATATTAATGATGATGTTGATTTATTAATTTATAATGATAAAAAAAATGAACTTGAAAATATTTTAAATAATTTATTAAAAATATATTCTGATGATACTGAATTAAATGACATATTAAATTACATTAATAATGATAATATATCGTTAGATTATATTTATGATAAAATTAATTATATTAATCATAAATATAATAATATAAATAACAAAAATATTTTAATTAATTTATGTGATTTTATTAAAAACGAAATTACAAATAATACAATAGAATTACATGAAAATAAAATAAATAAATTATTAAAATTAATAAATTATTATGAAAATAATATTATTAATAATAATTTCAATGATATAGATTGGAAAATATATATTAATCAATTTAATGATGAATGTAAAATAATTTATGAATTAGAATAAATTCATTCTTCACTACTATCTGATTTCTTTACTTTTTTTAAACTGTTTTTAAATTGTTTTACAATTTCACGCCCATCTTGAATATTATATCTTACAGGTACGTCTAATTTAATCCGTTTTCCTACATATGTATATACTGATTTTTTACTTTTACGGGTTGATTCACAAATACTAAATGTAATTTCACTATTATTATTTTTTGTTTCTCTAAAATATTTACTTAATGCTTTATTAGCTGCTTGATATGGTGTTAAACCAGTAAATCTACCATCAAATGTTTCAGTATTTGGTAATTTTACTTTAAATGATCTAATTTTTTTTCCATTATCATCTTCTTCATCTTCTTCTACATCCGATTTTTTAGCTTTACGCACTTTTTTAACTTTATTTTCACCAGGTGATTCTTTTACTTTGGTTTCTTTCTTTTCTTTTGGTTCTTTCTTTTCTTTTGGTTCTTTCTTTTCTTTTTTATCTTCTTTTTTAACTTCTTTCTTATCTTCTTTTTTAACTTCTTTTTTATCTTCTTTTTTATCTTCTTTGATATTGGTATTTAATTTTTTATTTTTACCACCTTTTTGTGTAGTTAAGTTATCTTTTTTATCATCAATAACAATATTTTTTTGTTCTTCAACATTAGATTCTTGAATTTCAGTTTTTTTCTTTGCGGGCATATTATAATATACTATTATATTATATTATTTTTTTAAATCAAACACAAGTATTTAAAATTGCGTTTAAATATATTTTATTATTCTTTTGGATTAATGATAATTAAATTTTGTTTATTAATATTAACATTAGTTTTAGTAATAGAATTTTTACGTTCAATAATTAAGTCAGTAATTTTATTATTTAATATAATTTTATGATAAGGCCATATTTTTCTAAATGTTTTAGAAATGGTAACATCAGAAATACTAAAAATATCAGAAATTTGTTTTTTAGTGATACTTAAATTATAATAATAAGCTACTAATAATATACATCCAGCTGCGACTGATGGTGGTTCATGTGTAGAAGTTAAATCTAATTTATGAATATTATTAGAAACATCTTTAATAATATTAATATATGATTTATCAATATTTAATTTTTTAGAGAATCTTTCAATAAAATCACATGATTGTGAACTTTTAATTTGATAAAAAAGTGTATTTGAATCTATTATATCACAAAATTTTTTACATCCTCTATTAACATGTTTAATTTCTAAACCATAAATATCTGCAATTTCTTTTGGACTTCTTGTTTCTTTTTGTAATTTACATGCATGAAATAAACATGCAGCAATAATAGATAGTCTATTAATACATCTCATAATAATATTTTTCCCTTTTCTTTTTCCTTTACTATGTACTGAATCAGAAATTTTTTTATATAAAATTTTAGCACTATCAATTATAGATTGTGTAATATTATATAATTTACATTTTTTTTGTATAATTTCTAACACATCCATTAAACTTTTTTCTTTATAAGGCATTTGTCCTTGTCGTTGTAATATACATAATCTATTATATTGACCTTTTTTTTGCACTATTTTTGTTCCTAATGCAGCTTTAGGACAAAAATAACTACCAGGACAACCATAACGCGAATTAGTTTCATTTTCATTGTTATTCATTTCAGGATTATTATCTAAATATTCTTCATTAATAACAGCACAATCATAACAAACCATATAACCTTTTGAATTATCAATAACTAAATTAGTACTTTTACAATTAATGCAAATTTTTTTTTTCTCACCAATATCTTTATTATTTTTATTTACATCTAAACCTAATAATAAATTATCTAAATCATCTTCATTCATTTCAAAATATTTCTCGTTTTTTGAAAAATACGACTCCATATTATCAATACTCATTTAATCTAATCTATTTATAGAGATATTATTTTTTTAAATAATATCTTATTTTTTCAATTTTATTTTAAAATATAAAAAATAATAATTTAATTTTTTTCTAGGTATAATTATATATATGTTGCATAATGATAATCAATTATATACTATTATTTTATTAGTTGTATTAGGATTTTTAATATATTATTTATGTAATCCTAATAAAAATATTGATGATTTAGAAAATTTTAGTAATAATTTAACATTTAATCCTTCTGTTGGAACCACTAACTTTCCTACTGTTACACAAAAAGATATTGTTGCACCAAATGATAACTTTGATAAAACCGCTGCATTTGAACCTGTTAAATTATCTGATAAGAAAGATTTAAAAACAATGCCTCCTGTTAATAAAGAATTAAATAATAAAGTTGAAAATGTAACTGGTAATGAATATAATGTTGGCGCAAATCTTAATAATGCTTTTGAAGTTGTTACAAATGCACCAACACAAAAGAATGTTGTTAATATGAATAATGTTAAAGAATATAATGCAAAAGATTTTTTACCAAAAGAAATTAATAATGATTGGTTTAATACTGACTTTAGTCAAGCTAAACAAAATTTACAAGATGATAAATTAATTAATACTGAAAGATATGTAATTGGTATTAATACTGTTGGACAATCTTTAAAAAATGCATCATATGATATTAGAGGTACTATTCCTAATCCTAAATATTCTGTTTCACCATGGAATAATTCAACTTATGAAGCTGATCTTAATATTAAACCTTTATATTAAACAGATTTTTTATATCCATTTTTTATTAACCATTTTTTAAACACTTTTTGTGCTTTTATCATATCATTTGTTTTATGTGGATGAAACTCTGCACGATAATACATTGTTAAAATTATTTGCATTTGTTTTATTTTATCTAAATGTTCAATTATTTTAATTGTTTCTAATGCTTTCTCTTCATTTTTAAAACCAGTATTTTTAATACTTTTTGATGGATTTTTATTTTTATTATATAATGTATTGTTCATTATATAATAAAAACAATTTAATTTAAATATTTAATTTATATAATATCCTTAATAATGAATAATGTTTTATTTTGTATAATCTTTAATACTTTTTAATTTTATAGTTGTAAAAGAATCATTATTTTTTAAATAACTATCAAAACGAATATGTGAATTTAATATTTTTTTAATTTTAATATGTATTAAGATTTATCAATTATAAATAATATATCATCATACCGTGATTTAATTAATCTTAAATCATATATTTTAATATACTGTTTAAAATTTTCAGGTACAACACTTGATAATATATTTAACCAGTCCATTGATTGTACATCTTCTATTATTAATATTCCATCATCTTTTAGTAATGGTAAATATAATTCTATAAATTTAATCATACTTTCTAAAGTATGTGGTCCATCATCTAATATTAAATCATATTTAATATTTTGATTTAAAATATTTGTATTTAAAAAAATATTATCATATGCATCAATTGAAGTATATAATTTAATTCTATTATTATTTTTTAATTCATCCCATACATCATTTATATTAATACAATCTAATCCATGAATTGTTGCATTTATAAAAAAATCATGCCATAATTTTATGCTTCCACCATAACATATTCCAATTTCTAATATATTAGTTGCAGATATTTGTTTTTTTGTTAATAAGTCACTGTAAACAGGCAAATAAGAGTGAATTGTATTTTTATCAGTACGTGTATTATCTATTATATTTAAAAAATTCATTATTATTATTATATAATTTAAAATATAATATAACTAATTTTTAAGTTCGTAAACGTTTAGTTAGTGGTGACAAAACATTTTTATCTATTTTAATTTAAAATATAAGTAATTTTTAAGTTCGTAAACGTTTAGTCGGTGGTGGTAATACAATTTTCTCAATTAATATTATTTCATCCATTTTAATTTTCTCATTATTTAAAAAATCAATAGGTTTTATTTTTGGTGCTTTAATCATATTATTATATTATTAGTACAACATTTTTAGATATAATTTATAATAATTTCAATTTTTTTTTAATAAAAATTGAAAAAATTTAATTAAATAATTATAAAAAAAATATATATAATATTACTATGAGTGTAAATATGTCATTTTATAAATTAAAAAAATGGATTAATATTAATGATTTATGTTGGAATAGATTATCTATTAATCCTAATGCAATTCAATTATTAGAAAATAATTTAGATAAAGTTAATTGGGATTTGTTATCTTTAAATATTAATGGTATTGAATTATTAAAAAAAAATAAAGATAAAATCAATTGGGAATATTTATCATTAAATATAAATGCAATTGATATATTGGAAAAAAATTTAGATAAAATTAATTGGGAAAATTTATCTAAAAATTTAAATGCAATTAAAATATTAGAACAAAATCAAGATAAAATAAATTGGAAAAATTTATCATCAAATTATAATGCTATAAATCTTATAGAACAAAATTTAGATAAAATATGTTGGGAAAAATTATCTTTAAATATTAATGCAATAAATATATTAAAAAAAAATAAAAATAAAATAAATTGGCGTAATTTATCTTGTAATATAAATGCAATAGAATTATTAAAAGAAAATCAAGATAAAATTAAATGGAATATGTTATCATATAAT
>Ga0194133_10005226_pt1 | contig 16687 bp, 13 predicted proteins | sample TA2KigOf40mmetaG_FD_155448 | JGI IMG/M metagenome (GOLD analysis project Ga0194133, IMG submission 155448) | Freshwater microbial communities from Lake Tanganyika, Tanzania - TA2015055 Kigoma Offshore 40m | ecosystem: Environmental > Aquatic > Freshwater > Lake | place: Tanzania: Lake... | reverse complement strand
ACTCTTCAGGTACCAAAATGCCCTAGATTTCTGGGGTTGCCTCCATTTCAGAGCATCAACAATTACCATGATTAAACTTGATAAATTTCCTCTTGGACCAATTTTTCATTATTCAAATTTTAAGATAAAAAGGTCTAACCAAACAACCAAATTTTGATAGAGTTTAAAGTTCTGAAACTGGATGCATATTTTTTCAACATATGGTGGTGCTTGTAACATTTTCTATTTTTGCTCTAATCTTCTTTGTATTCAAGCCGACAAGAAACGTTGCAAAGCGTGACAACAATAAATATAGAGGAAAAATTTCATAACCCATAAAAAAATAAAAAATCTTCAAACAGGTAAAGAAGAATTTCAAAAGTTTCGGAAAAAAGTTCATTTGCATATAAATGTATGTAAAGAGTCTGACCAAAACTTTTGGAAAGATCTTCGAAACTGTAATTGGTTTGCAAAAAAGTTTCAAAAATAGCTGCATGAAGAGCAATCATAACCTAGTTATTGGACCTTATGAGGGGCCCTTAAAATTATTCATTAGCTTAGAGTTTATGCAAATTACTTTGAAATGCAACAAGTTTTGCCAGAGGCACCTTTTTTCCTAGACTTGAAAGTGGAAGGCTCAACTCTAAAAGAAAATTATTAAATGAATGAAGACAAAACTCAAATTTCTTCAGTTACAATCTGAAAAGTAACAGTTAAAAGACATTGGAAATCATTTCCAATCCAGCCTGGAAAACTGGGATAGTAAAATTTGACTTTGAGGAAATCCTTTGTCTTTTGCAACTTGTAAAACTTTTGTAATTGTTGGAAAAGTTTTTCTTCCATTCCCAACAATTAATACCATTGGCATGCAAAGCAGATTGGCTTAACTTTCTTAAATCAGATTTTTGTTTTCTCTACCTTAAGTAACATGCAAAGCACGTTCTGCTCATTTATTTTAAATGATCTCTTCAAATGTAGATTAAAGAGGACATTGGACTTGTTCTTGTTGAGTTTTCCATATCATTTAAGTGAAAAGGAAAATGGGATACACTAATTTCATCTTTCAATGGAAAAAAAACTCCAAGGTTGGAATCATCATAAATCTCTATTAGGTTTCATATATCTGAGTAACTCCAACCAATAAAGAGATGCTCTCTGTGGTGCCCTTTATATGCTCAGAATTGGCAACTTTAGTCATTTAGTAATTGAGAAGCCAGCAATGAAATTGATGCAGAATTGAGCCAAAGTATGCTTTGTATCTGGAACATATTCTCAACATAATCAGTTAGCTACTTATTTTAGTTGAGTATCTTCATGAAGTGAATTTTTTCTCCTTTCATTTCTGAAGTCTTTTTTGGTGGCTGCAAGGCTAAGGTTTAAACCCTCTCCAGAGGATCCTAATTTCTTCTGCACCAATTTTTAAGTTTCAGAGTTTATCACTTTCATAGATTACCCTAGATCAAAACTGACATCTTTTTTTATTGTTTAAGATCAGGAAATTGATGAAAATAATTCTGTGAATATAAGTTTGAAGATGACAGAGATTTGTAAATTTGAACCTTAGCCCTAATATGGAATGAACTAATAAAGACTTTTACTTTTGTCAATTCCGTACAATACATTAAACTCATCTTTAAAATGATATTTTACAACTTGTCAAGATTTCTTTTTCCCTCTTTCTCAAACCATGATCTTTTATCCATGTTTACTTTGTGGTTTAAACTCTTATTATCATTTCCCTTTGTATACTTTTGCTTGCCTTTGCTTTGCCACCGAAATTTCCTCCATTTCGAAAGATTTTTGATGAAACCCACTACCGTTCAAAACTGTCGTGACACAAAAATCATAGATGAAGTTGAAATCAAGTCATGAAAATTTACTTCCCCAAAAGAAATCAAGTTATTTTTCTCATCAAAAAAAAGGCATTTCAACCTTCTTGCTTTATCTAATATAATTTAATAGTACTTATTTTTCTGCAAAAATCTCTCTAAATGGAAAGGCAATTGACATTTCTCAGATTTTCACACAAAATCAATCACAAAAATCTAATATAATTTAATAGTACTTATTTTTCTGCAAAAATCTCTCTAAATGGAAAGGCAATTGACATTTCTCAGATTTTCACACAAAATCAATCACTCTGGTTGTCACATTGAAAATACTGAATTTTTTTCCAAACCATTGACACCACCATGAAAACAAAAAACAAACAAAAGATATCATCATTGTTTCAAAATCCTGTAAAAAATACCAGTTAACAATTGTCCTGCTTTGTTAAAAATCAATTTAAGTTCTTTTTTTGCTCAAAAGAAAAGGCTTAGAGAGTTATTGTTCATTAATCATCTATGTCCAGTGAAAGAAAAAATGAAAACCCTTGCAATGTTTAGACTTTTTCAGTATCATTTATCACAATTTTTTTATCCTGAAATAATCGAGGCAATAGTCTGTATTGGACAATTCAGGAGATGAAAATAAGTGAGTGAATGGGTCGTTGTGGCTGAGTGGTCAAAGATTGAGAACTTAGATCCATGCTTGAAGGCTCAATCTTTATCATTTTTAAACCAAATTGCTAAAAAACCAACAAGGTCCCCTGGGCCAGGGTAATGATTTTTGCAGTGACAAAAGAAATGATTCTTTGCCTATGGCTGGACTCTTAAAAAGGTGCCTTCATTACATAGATCAACATCAATTTTCCTATATAAAATTTCAAGTATACTTAAATGATCAGATGTTACTCCACACCTTTTTAAGAGTCTCGGGGGTCGTAGTGGCCAAATGATAATGGGATAAGGCTGGGGATCTGAGGAAAGGGGCTCAAAACATGGTACCTCCAGCATCCTAAGACCCCAAGTTGACACAAAATTTTAAAAAAAATCATTCCCACCCAATATTCTGTCATGATTGACTTTGCTAGACATTCAGATCAATTAAATAGCTTTTAAACAATAAGGATGTGAAATTTACAGAAATGCAATTAACAGCCTAAAATAGTTGTCCTTGAACTTTCACCACAAGAAATTTTGTTGGTTTAAATTTCATTTATGTTTGACATGGAAGAAGGTCTAGCAAGGAAGTGGACGACAGACAATACGTCAGCTATGAAAAAAGTGTTTCACACGATTCATCAAGTCAAATTTTGTTTGGTTCATTACGATGGATGATGAGTGAATCGGACAACCTTGACTTAAAAAAAATTGTTTTGTAAAATCTTCTGCTTGAAATGAAAAGTTTTCTTCAATGAGATCTAAAAGATGGATGTCGTCTCAGCCAGAGGCAAAGGAAGGTCACTTCCAACCACATTGAACTAAAAAATCATGAAAATCCATTTGGTGAAAAAAGGGAAAAAAATTTGATTCCTTTTTTTTCACTTGATATGCAGTGTAAAAAAATAATTGAATGCAGTGGAAATGAAATTGAGATACCTTCTGATTGATCACGATTTTTCCACTTATTCTGTTAGTATGTTTGTCTGTCTGTCAACTTTTGAAGCCAGATGCCTGCTGATTGTGCCGAGGTTATGAACCAATCGATTACATCTACTTTTGGACGCGATCCAGATTCAAGCATGAAATTTTCTCAATATTTACTATAGAACTTTGGTGAAGAAGTGTCCGATGATCAAGTTGGTTCGAAGTTTATTGAAAAATTTCTATTATAGAGAGGAAAAACTGTAACTTAGAATATTCGATAAGACCAAGATAAGGGGGTTGTAACTGGAATACTGATGAGCCCTTTGACCAGGGGTCAACATTGGCTAAATATTAAGGTACTAGTTGAGAAGTAAGATCTAAAGCAATCATTTGAGGTTAATATACTGATAGTGTCAACAATCTGTAATCCCAGAAAATCTAATGATAGTTTACAGCTACTCTTACAAAGGTGTTTATTGGATTTCAATACTGCACAAAATATCTTATCCCTCCCAAAGCAAAGCAAGGAGTTTAAAAATTTTGTATAAAGATCTATTTAAGAATGCTTGACGTCCCGTGTGTGTCCGTTTGTCACCTCATTCTCCTCCCACACCAGTGAAGCTAGAGACCTGAAAATTGTCATGTATAATCCTTACATGAATGGCTCCAAAGCTACCATCAAGATTTTTGTTATTTTGCCTTGAAGCTGAGATATTTAAGTTCAAAGTTTTATATTTACATCTTTAATGCTCCCATAATTTTAAAGCTAGAGAAAAGTTTATGAAATAACATTTTTTGTTCAAACATTTGACTAAAAACTTTTCTCTACCTTTAAAATTGACGGAGCCATGAACTTTTTAAGTTAAGGTTGCTCAGGAGGGTTAGGTATTTTTCCCCGCACAAAAAATACCCATCTACCTAATTGTGTAATTGTCTTATCAATGACATATACATTAAGACTTTTATCAATATTCAGACACCCACCTATTTCCTATCTCTATAGGCCTTGGGGCTCAAGCCCAGCACAATAATACTTTTGAAAATTAATTAAAAATCAAAATGTTCGCTTAAAATGTTTTTCCCTTTCATGAATCACGGATAGTTTACAGTCTCTGATGGAGATAGTCATTTCATGATGTAAGCAAATGAGAGATCAAAAGCACCTGCTTGAGAACCAAGATCTAAAGTTGTGGGTTAAATCCACAGCCATGCCAGCAATTTTTCAACCCCAATAGGCAAAAAAATCAACAAGGCAACTTCAGTCAGGGTAAGAGTAATCTGTTATGACCATAGACATTATGGGGGGATAGTTGTAAACATGTTGATCGTGCGTCAACATGGCATAAGTCTATAATGCACAAGATCATTAATATTTTTACTATCAACAAATTATAGATAGCTTTAGAGCAGACATAGATCAAGAAACCCTTACTACACATTTTTGATACTGATTCCAACTTTAGTGTATCTGGCATCTAGTGTGGTTGATAAACTATTTAAAAATGAATGGTTGAGTGTTAAAAATAGAAAACTTCCGAAAAAACCCAGATTTTTTTAATATCACATTAATCATTTTGCAAAAGAAAAAAAATTTGAAAATAGGCATCAACTCTAAAACAAATAAAAATTGTCTTGGGCTCAAGAATGACTGCATTAAGGTCTTCCAAGTGCATATCATCATCAAAATCACCATGTAGGCTTTCTCTATTGGGCATATACTTTAGAACCATTTGGAGACCAATTTATTTTGACCTGAACAAACAGAGATGTTCTGTAACACTGGGCTGGAATTTAAACATAAATATCATTCTTATATTTAAAATTTACCCTACAGGTACTTTCTTAAACAAATATTTCATAAATAAGGAGAGAACTATATAAACTATATAAATAACGAACTTTTTAGAAACGAAAGATAAGAATGTAATCAGCCTTGAAAATTAGAAAGTGTTTGTTTTTTTAACCTGGAGTTTTACTCTAAATATAAACCCAGATTACGTTGACAAATCTGTAATTTTTATACGAGTATTAAGATTAAATCCATCTTAGTCATATTTTAATTTAGTAGAATTTCTCGTTTCTGACTCCCTATAATATTTTTCTCAGTGAAACTAATTTTGTCTTGAAAGCCTTTTGCAATGACCTTTTTAATTGTGTCATAAACACTTTGAATACCCATGAACCCCATCAACTAACCCTGTGGTCGTGTTTTGTTGCTAATCTAACTTAATCCCCCATACCTAACCCTGCTGGGCTGTTATGTGAATAAATGTGAATAAATCTGATGTGTCGAGCAAATTACTTTTAAGGCAAATCTAGATGAAAACTGAACATTTGCAAAGAATCTAATATGATTTCTGGAACACTGAAAATGAATTGAATAGAGCAAATATTACTATAATTAAATTATTGGATCAAACCTTTTAATTTATAAAAATGCAACGATCAGTCAAGTAAAGCCTGAACTTCATGAGAAAAAAGTCATGATTTGTTCTAAATTCAGTAACTACGTGGATTTAAAGAAAACCTGACAACTTATCAACAAACAATGAATCATTAAAAATTTTGTGAGAATTCAAAAAAAGACAGTTTGGAGTTCTTCTGGCTCAAAAATTAATTCCTTCCACTGTTTACAAAATGACTGTATATGGCTTAACCAAACATGGACTTGTGAAAAAATTAGAGAGTTAATTGACAGATTCCTTTCAAAGATCCCAAAATGAATCCTGAAAGTCTAATGATTATTTAATTGGTTTGTAACTCTTTTATTAGTAATTGAGGCCTTTTGTGAGTTTTTATCTTTCTTATTATTACTCATACACTTCCTTCTGGATTTTTTGTAGCCTTTGTGTGTAAATCTGTCTCAAAAGTATTCAACAGTTAAGCTCATAACTTTGAGAAATCAACATGGCCACAAAAATCATAACTTTTTTCATCTTAATTAGTTTCGTTGCTCAAAGTAAAGGCCAACTATTATTGTAGTTGATATTAAATGTTTGTTCAAAGTTTTATTTGAATTTTTAGGTTTAGCACTTCGATGCTATGTGAAACACGAAACGTCTTCAGTCGTAAATGACTTGGAATGTAAGGGCAATCAAACTCAATGTTTTAAGCAGGTCAATCAAGGTAAATTACCTAAATATTAATTAGATACACACCTTTTTGCATAATTTTTTAAATCAGAATTAGGTGTCACAAAAGGATGCACAGATCCAAAAGGTTCCACCCATTGTGATGGCTCGAATCCAGCGTATTCTTGTTTCTTTTGCTCCTCAGACTTGTGCAATACTGGAACCAAAAATCAAGTTGGCGTTATCGCCTTTTCAGCACTTGCCATCCCAATCTTAGCAAAATTTGTTTTCTAGGACTTAAAAATAAAGCATCAAAAAAGACTTTGTTTTCTAAAATTTAATTCTTTTGTGTAAAATCTGAACTGTAGTAAATAAAGTGCTTTTGAACAAATGACATATCTTTATTAGTTTACAAAATTATATAGTAAAATTCAATAATTTAATGGAAATGAACAAGAGAGAAGTGGAATTGGGGAGTACCGGTGAACATGGGAGAGTGCAAGGGATCTGTTGGGAGTATGTGGAAATGAATATGGGAGTGGGCAATGAAGGCCAAGAGTGGTGGAGTAAATTAGGACCTGTTGGGAGTATGTGGAAATGAATATGGGAGTGGGCAATGAAGGCCAAGAGTGGTGGAGTAAATTAGGACCTGTTGCAGTGATTTGAGGGGGAAGGTGATTCTGGATGAAATGGGGGAATGCAGAGGAGAGTGGTGGATTACAGGGATCTACTGGAGAGGATGTGCAAGCAAAGTTAAGTTGAGATTGGTAAAAACTAAGGGTGCAGTCCAAGAGAGTTGGCAAAATGTAGACATTTAAGGGACAATTCTAATTCTAATTCTTTTATTTAACTCAGGTGGCCAGCACAACAAGATATTAATCTTTATAAGAGATATGAAGTTGTTGGGAAAATACAAGAGTGGACTGGAAAGGATGAAGTTTGAAGAATTTCTTGGCAGTGCAAGGAGTGTGGGTGAAACTTTGGATAGTTTAGGTTAATGTTAGGTAGTGTTAGTATTAGGTAGTGCGGGAGTGTGGATTTGAGTAATATATTGGAAGTAAAGTCACTGGTGAAAAGTTTGATATAGAAACAAGTCAAGACAAGGTGGGTTAAGTGTAAGCAATTCTAAAGAAGTGGGAAAAAACTGGGGAAAGGTGGATGAAAAAGCAAGGTTTTCCTTATATTTAAATCTATATATTTTAATCTTGAAATTAACCAGGACTACATTCTGTTTTATCAATTTCATATTTCATTCTTCGAATTTTGGCCAGACAGCATTGGGTACCCTCAGGAAGTATTGACTAAATATAACAGGTGAGGATTCTCAGATATTTACAAGCCCCACAAAACTTGCTGTTTCCAAGTGTCCCACATGAAGCCATTTAAATGCTTCCTAATCCACCAATCTACCCCCTGCACTTGGTACCCCACTCAATTACACTTCAAGGCAGCCGCGATCCTCTCAACCCCTTTATAAAATCAGGGATACATATCTTGTAAGCGTTTCCCACATTGGTTTAATCAGCTCTAAAAGTTCATCACCGAAGATTTTCTACGAGCCGGATTTTGGTATTTTTCAGATAAATTACCTAAAGCTCATTTTGAACAGTCCAGCTGTTTGGTTTTAATGCTTTGAAATAAAGATTTTGACCAATGGAATCAGGGTCGGCTTGAAAAAGACCCCTTGGTGAAGGAATATTTGAGGTTGCCTCTGGTGCATGCCCATTCAAGGTGTCTTTTAAAGTGGGTAGCCACGAGCCACTTCCGTGACAAAGTTTGAGATACATTTTGGCAAGTCTTCATTTATTTATAACCGTGAGTCGATCATTATTCACGTGGTTATAAAAGCCTGTTTACAGGTAAAGCTACCTTTTATTCAGCTTAGAATCCAGTCACACTTTTTTATTTCAGTTTGGAATCATTTTATCATAAATCATACATGGTTTCATGTTGGAATCTGGGACCAACGGCCGCCGGAGGTGCAGGGCATAAACCCACAACCACGAGAATTCTAGCCACGACACTAGCCTAGTGCTGCACTTGAAGTTGAGGCACATCAGGAATTTAGGCTTCCATGCCTGGGATTGATGAGAGCCTGCTCAATTTTTTAGGCTCTCATCCACGGGTATTTTAGTCGTGAAAGTTTGAACTTATCAAAGAATGTCAAAAAACTTTAAACTTGTGCAAAGTTAAACCCTTAAAAAGTTTTAACTTTAGCATGGTTCTCTGATTTGAACTCTTCAAACCACCACCAATGTCATTGATTGTGCAACAAGCACAATTTACTAAATCTGTTGGTTTGGATCAAAAATATACCCAAAATGATAGATAGTAGAATTATCAACTATAAATTTAGTTTGAATTTAAAACTTTTTTTAAGACTTCAAAAAGTGTGAAAAGCACAAGCTTTGCAAAGTTGGATACCAATCATAAATAGTATGATCGGCAAAGGGAACATTCTCTAAGTTGTGGTTTTGAAATACTACCAGTTTCTTTGAATTCCTACCTTGCCCATGGTTTGGATAACAAAAACTTGCAAAACCCTGAAGCCAGTGAAATGACCTCCTTGTAAAGGTTTCCAAGACCAAAAAAAATAGTTTCAATATACCAAATTTTGGTTTCAGAATACTACCTTGTTTACAATTTACATTGATTAATGAATTGAAACCCGTGGAAATTCTTAGTTTAAGAATGGTCGGTTTCATTTTTGCCCAATTTTGATGGAATCCTATTTTTTAGAACACGAGGATGCGCAGCGTATCTCTTTTTCCAAGTACTGTGCGTTGGCAAACGCAAAAGTGTGTGCCAGTGCCGCAGCGCAGTGCGGATGCTTCGCTCTATAGAAATCTTTCCTAGAAATCTACGCTTATTCAAAGTGAGCGAGAGTCAAATTTTTTTCAACGTCATTGAGCAGCCGAGAAGTGGCGCTGCCGTCTCAATGAAAAGATTTAAGATAGTCATTTGCTTTGCACGCGTTTGTCTCGTTCCCACATCCGAGCGAGCGCTCTCGCCCTAAATTAAAAAGGAAGGGCGCGGGGGAGCCAGGAAGCGGGAGAGACAGAGCGCGAGGGTTGGGGGGGAGGCTGCAGCGCTAGCTCCGAGGTGCACGGACGCGACTGAAAGCGGAAAAATCTACGATCTCTATGAAAGGAATTGCTTCTTGCTTCGCCTGTTCTCCACTGCCGCGCTTCGTTCTCCGCGAACGTCGACTCGACTCAGCCGTGAAGCCCTTGCTTCGATCCGATCTCGTCCTCGTCGACCAGAGAGACAAGACAATAACAAGAAATAATAATAAACAATTTTCTACCTATTGTATTAAATTCTTCCAACTGTATTTTTCAACAAAATTCCAGCCTCAGAAATCAGAAAAATGGCCGTGTTTTAGTGCAAGTGTGTGATCCAAAAACGAGAGCGTCGTTTTCCTCCTCTATCGATCCAACACAAAAGATGGAAAAGTAGTTCACTCTAAACCAAAGATTCAAGATTTTTTTGCCAAGAGGCAGCCAAAGTCTCCAAAAAAGATTGTCCCGTCCATTTGAATTGGTAAGAGAGGGAATTTTTCCTGCAATATTTGACAAAACTTTGTTTTTTACCTATTATCAAAAACTTCAGTTCAATAGCAATGCATAATGTAAACCACACTTTTTGTTGCAAGTTATTAAATTGTTTAAATTTTAGAAATAGAGTTGAGTTGGAAATGCAGACAGACTTGATGTTTAAGATCACATCTGTACAACGTTGTTGCATTAAAGATCTAAATGGTAGACAAAAGGGCTTGCAAATGGGTCAAATATTATCTTTTTTTTTGGATGAAATGGATTGAGATAACCAACAAAACGTTTGAAAAGCTTTTAGTGATCGTGAAGCATTTTCATTGGGTTTAAAATGGATGTGGCAAGCAAAGTTTTTCAATAGCAACTAAAATCTACCTTTGATGTTCGTTCTTTTTAGTGTCTGTTTTAGATATTTGTTTTTAAGTGTTTTGCTGCAAGATCAGCCTCTAATTTTGTCAAAAAATTCGCGAATGTTTCTCACAATTCACGAACGTCTTTCCACCTACATGGTAAATTTAAATTATTATGCCAAATGGACACACGATCGCTTCAAATGTTTTTGCAAGTTAGAAATTGGCCTTTTGCTTAATTTCTCAAACCTTAAAGGTCATTGCACATCCTTTTGAGGAAACCCCGAGGAAAAATGAAAAAATGTTTTTAAACCACAATTTGAATATTTAGTTTTCCATAATAATTATAAATTGAAATGAATGGTTTTTCCATATAATTTAGAATTGTATTTGTGTTTAGTTACGAAAAAATATGCCTGAAAAAAATATTTTGTCTTTGAAAAATGTTCAAGGTTAAAAATTTGCAAGAATTTGAAAAGTCAGAGCAACCGTAAGCCTTATTTGACGGTGTCAAGGTTTACCAATATATATTAAAAATCTTTCTGCTTGCTATTAAGTCATATTTGATCAATAATTTTGTATTTTAACCAGGAATTCAATTTTTTTTTTAATTTTGCAACTTCGTCAAATAGAAATCGTTTGGCATTGGCTCTTGTTTTCTAAATGCCATGTGAAGTTTGCAAGTTTAAACTATGAAAGAAGTCTGATACTTATCTTTTACAATTTTAGCTTTCCGATGCCTTTTCAACATATTTATTTCCCTGGATTTCCCCACCAGCCACAATGAACGACATCAAGTCAACGTATTCAGTCCGGTTAGTTCCATCGGACGTCTCAAACGGACAGCCGTCGAAAAAGATGAGGTTTGTTTTAAGTTCCCAGTCTGAAATGGGCGTGAAGAAAATTGTTTCTAAAGAAGATGGCAAAATTTCATCTGTCAAGTCCAATAATGCGTTCAAAATAAGGTGAGACACTCCCTATAAGTATTAATGAGAAACATCAAAGCTGTTATCATTGATTTTTTGACCATGTGTGTGGCTGAAAAGCAACACTGTTTCTTTACAAACCTGCCGTTTAAAATCCACTCTAGCATGCCATTTATTGAATGGTGCACATTTGAGGAAACTCTCTCTTCTTTGGCCTACGTGGGCGTGCTTCTGAAATCCCACAATTTGCAAGGTCGTTCTTACTACAATGTACTACACACAATCACAAATCAAAAGAGAGAGACCTTCTAATGAATGCATGTATTCCCCATAGAGATCAATAAAAACTTCATTTCTAATTTTGAAGTTATCTAATTGGTCATTTGTAATTTAAGCTGATAACAATGCATCAGGAAATTCAATTACCTAGACATTTTCTTTCAATTGATTATATAAAAGTTCTGTTGGAGATTTAACCTTGACACCTTCTCTGCAATGGAGCTAGAGAGGCTTTTTAGGTTACCTGTTGATCATTAATTAACTGTCTAAAACATAATTTTTACTTTTATTTTCACAGAATTAAGCGCGAATATCGTCAAAAGCCTTCAATACCACACAGTCTAAAGCTTAGTTCTTCTGAACTTTTAAAAGCCTGTGAAAATCTTGGTCATAACAATGGTGTCATTTCTACCTCAGTTTTTAAGTCGAAACACACTATCGAAGGACGCCCAAGGTATTTTTCTCCCTGAGCAATTTCATGTTGTTCTTTAAAGTTTTTTGAATTTTTACTGATTGTATCTTACTCCATTTTTCAGGCCTCCTGTTCACCCAAAAACACAACTTACCAAAGAAGAGCTAACGCCGCCCACTGCTAGTGTTTACATCAATTCAGCCAAAGAAGCATATTCTCCACATCTTCTAGATTTCTGTCTCAAGCACCCTATAGTTTTGGTATTTTTTTTTGTTTTCAATCACATCAATTGTTCAACATTAAAATAGGAAGCTTTAAGATGGTTCTTAGTCACCATTCGTTTATCCATGTGAGATGAAATATGGCTAAGTGGCGAGAAAAAATATGATAAAAAAATTTACTTTGTCTACGTAAAAATTCATTTATCCTACAATTTAAAAGCTAAAGAGCTGATATTTCGTGCAGACAACTTATTCCCAGGACTAAATATTACTCTGAATACATTTTACTATAAAATGAAGCTCAAAGCCACAAATTACTAGTTTACTTAATTTGTAAAAGCAATTTGATATTTTGTAGGTTCGTAATTTGGCTCCTGCGTGTGACGTTGATCTCGAACTGTACACAACAAAAACTCTAGTTGACACTCATCCAAATCATCCAGTTGAAATAAGAAATCAAATAGAGCAGGTAAACAAATGACCTGAGACTGTAGAAAAAAGGAAATGTATATTGATGGGATACTTTTTTTTAGGATGCCGACGAAAACTTAGATCCCACCATGACAAAGCCTGTATGGTACTGTACGTCCTCTAGATCGCACACAACTATTGCTAAATATGCTGAATACCAGGCAAGTTTTTTTTAGCATTTCAATCAGTTTTCAAGCCTCTTTCATGAAACTTTTCTCCTCGTTTCTAGGCTGGTAGTCTTGCAGAGGCGTGGATGGGGGATGGGCAGAAAAGTGTCAACCCTGCACTGAAGTTTAAGGATGGGTCTGTAAGGTAACCGTACAAGCCCAAAGCGATCCAATAATTTTGAATCGAAATTCATCTTTAAAAAATTAAAACTTGCAGGAGGTGGATAAAGTTTGGGACCAATTGTGATCTGTCTGATGAACATAAATGGCCACGGCAGCTTGGCGAGTTGATGAAGTTACCAGCGTGGGTTCGAGTAGTATCTCCAAGTAGCATGTTGTCTCACATGGGACACCAAATCCTTGGGATGAACACTGTGCAGCTCTACATGAAAGTACCGTGTGCCAGAACACCTGGCCACCAGGTAAGTGAAGAAAACTCTTGAAATGAGTTGTCTTATTTTCTTTAATAAGATCATTTTCATTTTAAGATTTAGTCGATCAGTTTCAAAAAAAACATTTTTAAACACGGCTACAACAAAAACCTTAATATCTCATTTTGACCATCTAGGAAAACAACAACTTTTGTGCTGTCAATATAAATATTGGTCCTGGAGATTCTGAATGGTTCGGAGTTCCGAATGAATATTGGGGAGGATTGCAGGTTAGAATAATAGCCTTCAAACCAAAAAAGTTTCCAGTGTATTAACAAATTTTCGCACAATTTTCTTTCAGAGGTTATGTGCTAAAAACAATGTAAACTACTTACATGGTTCTTGGTGGCCCAAAATGGAGGAACTAGCAGAAGCTGGAATCCCTTGTTACAGGTCAGATGCATTTGCTGGTCTTTGAAACTTTAATCAAAGCTGCAACCATCTTTAAAAATCTAGGTTCATGCAACGCCCTGGTGACTTGGTGTGGGTCAACGCTGGTTGTGTTCACTGGGTCCAAGCCTCAGGATGGTGTAACAACATAGCTTGGAATGTTGGCCCACTTACTCAAAGGCAATACTTATTGGCTATGGAGAGGTACGAGTGGAATAAGGTTGAAAAATATCAGTCAATCGTTGCAATGGTCCTTTTATCGTGGAATTTGGCTCGGAACGTAAGGAGCGTTGAACCTAAACTTCAGAAGGTAATTACATTCAGCATTTATTTGGCAAGAGTAGTCTAATCCATTTCTTGCTCATTCTTTTAGATTATAACGACGACTTTAGCTGAGAGCATTCGACAAACAGTTCAAACTTTATCATTCGTACGTTCGAAAGGTATAACAGTCAAGTATCACGGACGGCGGAGAAATGACCCAGCTCACTACTGTGGAAGTTGTGAGGAGGAAGTTTTCAATACCATCATGATAATGCCAGCAGAGGTTCCTCACGTGGTACATTGTTTACAATGTGCTCGTAAAAATGAAAAAGATCTTAAAGGGTGGATGTGTCTCGAAGAATATCGACTTGAGGACTTGTGCAAAGTAAGGAAACGCATTTCGATTTAGATCCTCCCAACCTGAAAATAGTTAGCACAAGCATTTTATAATTTCTCATTTTTATTTTAGTGGTACGATGACTTTCGCACGGGAAACGTAGATGATACCAGCATGAAAAGTCCAGAACGAGACGAGGGAGAGTCAACGACCATCCTAATAAAAAAAGAAGAACTACTTCCATTCTAGGATTCATGCTTCAACTTTTTTACCTTTGGTTGTGCACTGTCTCATTCAGTATTATCCAAAAACTATGTGTTCATTGGCTTTAGATAGACTTACATTTCTAAAGTCATTCCACCTGCGGCAATTTTGAATTCCCTCATTTTTCTTGGCGTCCAAAGTTACTTAACTAGAGCCACAATTGTGGTGCAAACTTTTCGATCTCCACAAAGTACTTTCAGGCTCGAAGTAAAATGCTTTCAGTTACCTAAACCCCGAAGATTTGATGAGATTGTTGGTTCTATTTACCCTGTTTGGAATCCACCACTGCCAGATGACACCTGCCGCTGACTCTAGACACAAACTCTTGTCTCCAATTGTCAAATCAGTAGAAAAATGTACTGTTAGTTGCATAAAGCAAAATTTATCGAATGTGTTCAAATGCTGTAGTAGCGAAAACTTCAGTTCTTGTTGTCAAATTTTGAGGCCACTTAACGTGATTTCTTTTTTATAGTTTCAAGGATTTTTTGTAAATATCCCCAAGACTGGGAACACATAATGTACAAATAGTTCAATAATTTAAAGAAGAGAAAATTCATATTAAGCCTTTTAAAAGAAAGTTAAAAACTTTAGTAAACCATATGTGTTCATTATCACATCAAATTATCATTCACTGTAGTTTACGAGGTCGCATGTTGATTATTTCCACTTAGTTGTGATATAGTTTCATAATTTTATTTGTATTGTCTTTGTTAGTTTGTATCTCAAAACTCACATTTTCCTTGGAATTTATAAGACTGAAATTTCCACAACTTTTTGTAATTTTCCACCACTGCTTTTTTAATGTTTGAAATGACCTGTTTTGTAGTTTGTTCATTCGAAAAACTCAAACATAAACATTTTTTTCTAAAAAAAAGTTTGTTTTCAATGGTTTGGGATTATAATTCTTAGTTAAAGGTTCAGATTCCTATGCAAAAATAATTTCTTTGAAAATTTATTCATCTCAAGGTACTTCTTAAACATGAGCAGAAAATCGACACATATTGTTTGTATTTAGCTAAAGTAAAAGATTTAGTTACAAGCTCAATATACTATTATTATTTGAATGAAAGCCATTGATTGAGCAGAATTCTTGTTTGAGGAAAATCATGAAAATTTGTCACAGATGCTATAAATGTGAAAAGTTCTCCAGGATATACAGAAAAGTCTTAAATTGTTTCAATTACAGTTCACTTCTTCCCTGTCATATAATTGCTGTATCGTTGCATTTAAAAAAACACCTCTATTTCGACTTTACTTATCATGTCTAGGATGAGTTTAGCAAAGATCTTTAACAAAATTTTTGTTCCATAGGGGGCTGTTTGAAATTTTGCATTTTTACAGTCCGTCCGTTCGTCATCCTTTTTTGTCTCAAACTTATTACTTCAAGGGATATTCCAACATGACTATTGCTGCCTAGTGAGATCAAAAAAGCTGCCAAGAAATTAAAACCAAAACTATGCAATGGTGAAGACAACTTACCAATTAGGTTAATTAAAGACTTGTGACCAGGATTCCAAGCAGATTTGTTGCTCCCTTTAACAACACTTTTAAAAAGGAATCCCATAAGCCTGGAAAAATGCTAACATAAAAGTGGCCATCAAAATTATGAACAATAAAGAACCCCATTACCTTATCTCTATTCTACAAGGGACGTTTTACAGTACACAAAGGAGACCCCATTTTGGCAACTTATATGACAACTCCAATTTCAAAATTGGCAGGCAGAAACTCAATTGTAAATTAAAATGCATAGAATTTGACTGGCTCAATGACAACAGACCACGAATATTGCTTAAGGACACATTCTTTTCCTATCTACCACCTGACGAAGAAGTGTGACAACACCAGATCTACCACATTGACAACAGAAATTTGGCTATTTACTTTATATTGACATTTATTTTGATTCATTAATTATTGATTGATTGTCAATGTGGACTTTTAGGCTCTTACAAAGTTAATAATTGTATTTATTAAAGAAAGATCTGACATAAAGTGCGACAAAAACAAACAAACTATCAATTAAAGACCTATATCAAATCTTGATTCCTTAAGCAAACTCTTTGAAAAAATCCTACTTGAATGCCTTGATGGCCTAGGGGAATATGACGGAACATTCCAGCATGGCTTCAAGAACGACAGAAGAACTGTAACAGCAATG
>Ga0194133_10005225_pt1 | contig 16689 bp, 15 predicted proteins | sample TA2KigOf40mmetaG_FD_155448 | JGI IMG/M metagenome (GOLD analysis project Ga0194133, IMG submission 155448) | Freshwater microbial communities from Lake Tanganyika, Tanzania - TA2015055 Kigoma Offshore 40m | ecosystem: Environmental > Aquatic > Freshwater > Lake | place: Tanzania: Lake... | reverse complement strand
GCGTCTCGGCTACAAAACGCCAACTCAAGCTCGTCGCGATTTTTCTGTTGAATTCAAAATTGCTGCGTGATTCAATGGCAATAATTCACTCCCAACGCGCTGTCCACCACGTCCGGAGCGGAACAGACGTTCCAGCCAACTCCCGCTCTCTCGCATCCGGTCCCGAAACACCAGGTCCAACTCTCTTCCATACTCTTCTTGAAACTCACCCGGATAAAGATGCAACAAGCATCGAAACGCTTTGAGTGACAGCATCAGGCTCTCCCTTTTCCGGGCACCAAGCCAACCTTCCGCGCGCTAGCGATCATCTGCTCCATCCGTTGCGCTTCCGCCACCGCCACTCCGCGTCCAAGCTTCGTCAGCCTGTAATAGCGCCGCCGCTCATCATCGTCGCTCGGTCGCTCTGCCAACTCTTCAATCAAACCCTGTTCGAGCAGCTTTCGGATTGCAGCGTAAAGCGAACTGGGGCTCAGCTTTACCATTCCTCCGGTCCTCTCGGCTACTTCCTGCATCACAGAGTACCCATGCCGATCCCGGCCGGCCAGCGAAACCAGAATATGGAATACGTCTTTTGGCAATGGCAAAAAAGACTCATAAGTAGCCATGGGGAAACTATAGCACATTTTGCTATAGTTGATCGTGAAATAGCTCCCGATTGCTAAAACTGACTCCATGTTGCCTGTCCTGCTTCTAGTCTTGTCTGCCGCGCCAGAAGCAAATGAGCTTTTCAACTCAGCCATCGCGGCCCGTAAAGCCCAGGCCGAGAAGAAGTTCACCTTCCGCGAAGATATTGAACAGGTGCGCCAGTCCGGATCAACCATCGAGACCTTTGACGTCATCATGCTCGAGGGCGAAAACTACCGCAAACTGATCCTGATCGACGGCAAGCCCCTCGATGCCAAACGTCAAAAGCAGGTCAACGAGGACATGGAAAAGACCCGCGCCGCCCGCCAACGTCCAAGCTTTCGTTCGATCCGCCGTACGGTGAAAATTGGAGATCTAGCTGACATTCAACGCCTCTTCGACTGCAAGGTCGCCGGCGAAGAAGTCGTCGGTGGACGAAAAACGTGGCGAGTCGAAGCCGAGCCCAAATCCGGAATCAAGCCAGCGAACAAACAGGACCAGAATTTTCTCGCCACGCGCCGCACACTTTGGTTCGACCAGGAGGAGGGCATCAATATCAAAATGCTTACACTCTACATACGAGATGCCAATGGATTCCAGCCCGGCAGCGAGCTCGAGGTTGCCTTCACTAAGGTCAACAGCACTTGGCTCCCTGAGACGTATCACTTTCGCTTTCATCTCAAGGCCCTCGTCGTCGTGAGTGCGCGCGGCGAAGTTCATCATCGGTTCTACGATTGCAAGCTCTTTCAAACCGAAAGCAACCTCATCCCCCAATAGCGCCGCTGATACGATACCCCTCATGCGGTTTCTTCTCTGTGCGATCCTTGCTCTCACTTCCCTCGCTCAAGATCGCAATGCGATCCGTCCTGTGCCGCCTCCTGGTATAGAGATCTCGCCCACCGATCGCGCCGAGCTCACCTCGCGCCTGCAATCCCTTCAGAATGCAATCCGGCGAATCGAACCCAATCCCCTGCTTCCCGACGTAATCATCTACGCGAATGCGGTCCGCTATGCTCTTGAGCACAACGAGTTCTTTAAGCCCGACGAAGTACAAAAGGCCCAACGGTTACTCGACAGCGGCCTCGAGCGAGCCCGCCACCTTGCGGAGGGCCGAGCCCCATGGACTACCGCCACTGGCCTGGTCGTCCGTGGTTACATTTCCAAGATCGATCAAAGCGTCCAGCCCTATGGCCTTGTCATCCCCGCTAGCTTTACACCCCACACCCCACACCGATGGCGGCTCGATGCATGGTTCCACGGTCGCAATGAAACGCTGAGTGAGATCAACTTCCTCTTCGAGCGCGAGAGCCGTGCAGGGGAGTTCACTCCGCCAAACGCGATCGTCCTTCACCTCTATGGCCGCTATTGCAACGCAAGCCGTTTTGCTGGTGAGATCGATTTTCATGAAGCGCTCGCCGCCACAAGACAGCATTACGCGATCGACAACAACCGAATCCTCATTCGGGGCTTCTCGATGGGCGGTGCCTCAGCATGGGACATTGGCACACACTATGCGGGAGACTGGGCCGCCGTTGCGCCTGGTGCCGGATTTAGCGAGACCAAAGCCTTTCTCCGTCTCGACCTAACTAAACCCGACGCTCCTTTTCCTTGGGAACAACAGATGTGGCGCATGTACGACGCCACGGAGTACGCGGTCAACCTTGCAAACACTGCCACCGTCGCCTACAACGGCGACCAGGACGGCCAAAAACAGGCCGCTGACGCAATGGAGGAGGCTATGGCCAAGGAGGGCATCGCACTGACCCGGGTCACCGGCCCACAAACCGGTCATCGCTACCACCCGCAATCGAAAATTGAAATCGAATCGAAGCTAAACGAGATCGCGGCCATTGGCCGCATCCCATACCCAAACCAACTCGTCTTCACTACGTTCACCCTCGCCTACAACCGAATGAAATGGCTCACGATTGACGGCCTCGAGCAGCACTGGGAACGAGCCCGCATCGAAGCGAGCATCGAATCTCCTACCAGCATCAAACTCACCACCACCAACACCACGGCCATCACTCTGAACTTTGGCCCGGGCAGCGCCCCCCTTCGCCTCAACACCAAACCCACGATCACAATCGACAACCAGCCACTCACAACACACGCTCCAGTATCAGACCGCTCCTGGCTGGTTCACTTGCGAAAATCGAATGGCCAATGGGCGATCGTAAAGTCGCCAATCGAGCCCGGCCTTCATAAAATCCCAGGCCTTCAGGGCCCCATTGACCACGCCTTTATGGATCGCTTTCTCATGGTGAAACCCACAGGAATGCCTTCTCATCTGGAGACTGCGAATTGGGCCATTGCAGAAATGCACCGGGCTCAGGTTGAATGGCGCAAACAGTTCCGCGGCGAAGCTCAAATCAAAGAAGATATTGCGGTCAGCGACGCTGACATCGCCTCAAGCAACCTGATTCTTTGGGGAGACCCGGGCTCAAACAAGCTTTTGGCGCGTATCCTCGACAAGCTTCCCATCACCTGGAACGAAGCTGGACTCAAGATCGGAGATCGCGCCTTTTCACGAACGCATGCACCGATTCTGATCTTTCCTAATCCACTGAACCCTTCAAAGTATGTCGTGCTCAATTCCAGTTTCACCTTCCGGGAATTCGACTCTTTGAACAATGCACGTCAGACTCCGAAATTGCCAGACTGGGCTGTGGTGGACACGGCAACCGGACGCACTCCTCGCTATCCAGGTATTATTTCAGCCGCCGGGTTCTTCGATGAGAATTGGGGCTTAAGCGCTGGCAAGTAGGACTTGGCTTGTCTGCGGAACTCTCAGACCTAGCGGAAGAGATCGCCCAACCAAAACAATCTCACTCGGAGAGCCATTGCGCATGCGAAAAGCCGCGGTCACATAAAGAGGCATCGACTCGCCGTCATGCAGCCTGAACTGCAATACGGCATGTCCCGATACGCCGCCGAGCAAAGTCTCAGGCAATCGCCTCATCTTTTCGTGAGACTCGTTCAGGATCAAATCCTCGATACAAATGACCGTCTTCTTCAGCTCTGGCAATCCGAGGTATCTCTTGGCGTTCTCGTTGGCCGAAAGGATGCGACCCGCGAGATTCAGCGTTAGGTAGAATTCGGAGCCCTTTTCGAGCAGTGTCCGCCACACCAACTCGTTCGATTCAAGCTCAGCTCGGAATCGCCTCTGTTGGTCGATGCGATCTTTGGCACGTTCCATGATCGACATCAGCAATGCTGCCATTACGAGCAGTGTCGCCAGAACATGGAGAGACAGCAACAGGTTCGCATCGAAGTGGAAGGTTTGTTCGACCAGCAGCCGCAAGTACCCGATCAGCAAAGGTACAAGCAGTGCTGCGACCAGCAAACTGACACTGTCCCGCTCCCCGAGAACAGTGGTCAGCGCAATTGGGATCAGTCCGTTTCTGGTTTCAGACAAACACAATGACAAGGTCAAGGCGAGCAACACAATTGCCGACGCCGGGTCCGATGTCAGTTCGTAGCTGATTCTGCCGCTTACAGCGTATAGGTTTGCGAGTACGAGCCATGTCCCATTGACCAGGCTCACCATCAACAGCACACGCCGGGCAAAAAGAAAGCGACCATACGCCTGCAGGATCACAACGGCCGCCAGCATGCAAAGTCCCATCGAAAGAAGGATTGGCGACTTCATGGGCCCCAGCGTCATCAATGCCGCAAATGCTGCCAGGACGCGCGAGAGCTTGGCGCGATGAGCAGTACGCATGTCAATGCGCTCCCACCTGGCAAGGCGCATGCTGATCGCCAGCAGGAGAAACGAAAGTGCAGCTTCGGGCGTCATTCTAAACAGAATTGGCGTTTGAGAGCGGTTCGTATCAGAAACAACCCAGTTCAGCAACAAGCTGAAGAAAGCGATGATGAGTGTGCTCAAGCTCAAAAGCCGCGGGAGGTTGTAAAACCCAGGCGACCACAGCCAAACCTGAGCATTTGATTTCGACTTCAAAATCTTCCCCTTAGGGCGTTAGGGTCAAATGCTCTTTCAGTACAACGGAATCTGATTATCAGTCCAATGGTACGCAGGTACCCAAACATACCTAGGTAGAATAAGGCTTTGTGCCCTCGCCAGTTCCCTTCTGTTTTGCCATCTCCGCGTCTTTTACCGCTGAGCCGCTTGAGCCGACCTTGCGGTTTTGGGGCGGGCCTCTACATTCAGAATTCCATTGCTCGTTCGCACCATTCAACCAACTCATCCAGACGATTCTCGACCCCGGCAGTGTCTTTGCGACCAACAAACACGCGGTCAATGTGTTGCTTTACCGCGCTCAGGATCTTGGAGCGCCCAAGCGGCGGCAAGAGAATCTGGAAGCTTTGGCTGAGGCCGTCAGCGCCCGGGCTGCACAACTGCAATCCCCAATTCTGGTAGTGCCCGACACCGATCCAGGAGCTCTCTTTCGGGATCTGCCTTCTGTGTACGTGCTCACTCCTTCTCAGGTAGACCACTGGTACCCAACTCGACAGAAATACAGCGGCCAAGGGGACCAACTCGGGGGTATCCCTTACACAGAGCACTATTACATCGCCCTTGGGTCTGCGATTGCCCGCGCGGCACATGCGATCCTTAAGGCCCCCCATAAGGTGCTCGCACTAGATTGTGACAATACGCTTTGGAAAGGCATCTGCGGCGAGGATGGACCTGATGGCGTCAGCCTGACCGCAGGCCATCGGTCGCTCCAGGAGTTTGCCTTGAAGCAGCGCCAGGCGGGGATGCTTCTCACGCTGAACAGCAAGAATAACGAGGCAGACGTTAAGGAGACCTTTGAGCAGCATCCTGAGTTCCCGCTACAGTGGCGGGACATCACCTCGGCTCGTATCGACTGGAACCCCAAGACCCTTGGACTCTCCTCACTCGCTTCGGAGCTTTCGCTGGGCCTCGACAGCTTCATCTTTCTCGATGACAACTCGAGAGAGGTCTCCGAAGTGGATGAACATCTACCGCAAGTGCTGGGCCTCACCCTTCCTTCAGAAGAAGGGATCGGCCTTTTCCTCGATCATGTTTGGGCCTTCGATCGTCTGAAGGTAACCAGCGCCGATGCTTCGAGAGCAGCAAGCTACCAAGGGGTACAAGAGTTCGGCAAGGCGCTGCACAACGCCAACTCGCTCGAGGCATTTTACGCTGCTCTGGAACTGGAAGTGGCCATTCGGCCGATCAACAGCGACGAAGTCTCACGAGCATCACAGTTGACGCAGCGCACAAACCAATTCAACTTTACGACGATCCGGCGCAATGAAGCGGAAATTCAAAGTCTTCTCAATACCGGCGTTGAAGTCTTTGGAGTGCATGTACGCGACAGGTTTGGAGACTATGGATTCACGGGCCTGGTGATCGGCCGCAGGTTCAATGAGGATTACTTGATCGATACTGTGCTTTTGAGTTGCCGGGTTCTCGGTCGAGGCGTAGAGCACAAGGTTTTAGCCTGGGTGGGCCACCATGCCGCGCAGTCAGGTGCAGCCCGAGTCGAGGTCCCGTTTCAGCAGAGTCCTCGCAACGCACCGGCCGAGGAATTCTGGAAGAGCTTGCCTGCCCGCCCGACTACTGAACAGCTTGCATCGATCCTATTTGAACCCGCGCGCGAACCAGAGATGGAGACGCGGGCCAGCAATCTTGTACCAGCCCAACATGCCGTCGACTATAGCTATATTGCGATGAACCTCAATAGCGTCGCCAACATCCGGCGACGGATGAGGCAGCATGAGCATGTTGAACTGGAGACGGCAACCGAGACGCGGCTGGCTGCTATCTGGCAGGACCTGCTCGAATGCGAGGCTATCGCGGGCTCGAGCAATTTCTTTGACTTGGGTGGGCATTCACTTAAAGTGGTTTTGTTGCTGATGCGGATTCAAGAGGACTTTCAAGTCTCTCTTGGCATCGAAGATGTCTACGCCGCGGATGTCACGCTGGAGCGCATGGCGAGAAGGATCGATGAGTTGATTGCCTTCGGCGGCGTCGGGCATACCGAGTACACTCGAATATTGAAAGCAATTGAAGCGATGTCAGAAGAAGAAGCACTGATGGCGTGGAACGAAGAATCGGGCGCGAATGCGCATTCTGTTAGCCGCTAGCGCCTCGTATGCGCCGCCGAAGGGCGGGTCGACGCGCAGCAATCTGGTGTGGCTCAGGTCCATGGCGAAGGCTGGGCACGAATGCCTTGTGCTGTGCGGAGGCGTTAAAGGCCAGGAGACTGTTGTAGACGGAATTCGCATCCGGACGCACACCACTAATGGCATGGGTAAAGCCATTGCTGAGTTGGAACCGGACTTTGTATTGGTCTCAAGTGAAGACTTATCGCACTCGATACTGCGCGAAGCGCACCTTGCAGCTAAAGATCGTTTGATCTACCTGGCACATACGCCACAGTGGTTTCCTTTTGGCCCCGAGGCTTGGCACCGGGATCCAGTTGCAACGAGAATGCTCGACGATGCCCTCGCAATCATCGCCATTGGTCAGCATATGGCGGGCTACATCGAAGAGCATCTCGGCCGCACCGCGATTGTGGTTCCTCCCGCACTTTATGGCGATCCGCCCTGGCCTGAATACCAGAACTACAGTCAGCAATCAGTTTTGATCATCAACCCGTGTACCGCTAAAGGATTGCCAATTTTTCTCGCATTGGCCAAGCGGTTCCCGCAGAGAAAGTTTCTCGCCTTAAAGGGGTGGGGCACAACGGCCTCCGATGAAGTAGCACTGAGAAACTTACCAAATGTTGAGGTGCTGAATACCGTACCCAGTATTGATGAGGTGTTTGCACGCACCTCAGTTCTGGTAGCGCCATCACTCTGGTACGAAGGTTTTGGCTTGGTCGTCACCGAAGCCTTGTTGCGGGGAGTTCCTGTGCTGGCCGGTGCGCACGGAGGGCTCAACGAAGCAGCAGCGAGTTCGAGATACCGTTTGCCCGTGACTCCGATCCGGAAATGGCATACGGAGTATGACGCTACCGGAATGCCGATTGCGGAAGTGGAACCGCAACCAATTGCTGCTTGGGAAACGGCGCTCCAGGAGCTGTTGTCCAACCCAAAGATTTACGAAGTTGAACGCAAAGCCACGATGGAGGCGGCGCGGGCGTTTGCCAGCGGCCTGAAGGCAACTGACCTCGAGACTGTGCTGTCTGGTTTGAAGCCGAAGGGGTTGCGAATCTTGCTGATCCACAACTCGACTTATTACCCTGGCAGCGGAGGCGGGGACAAATCCAACCGTCTGTTGGTGGAGGCCTTGGCGGAAGCCGGCCACGAATTGCAGGTGTTCACGCGGCTCGATCAATTCGGTGGTGAAGCACATGAGAAGTTTCTTGGGGAGTTAAGCAGCCGAGGCATTGAGGCCAGCGAGTGGAAGAGCTTCGGAGTTCACTTCAAACTGGGCCGCTCAAGAGTACAAGTCGTAACGCAGGATACGAATCTGCGGCGTGCCTTGAACGATGAACTGGAGACGTTTGAGCCGGATGTCATATTTTGCTCGACAGACGATCCGGCGCATCTGCTCTACGAGACCGCACTGCAATACGAGGCAGCGCGAGTAATTTACCTCGTGCGCGCCACAATTGCGCTGCCATTCGGGCCAGATGCTTCGTCGACAAGCGATGAGCGGAGACAGAGACTTGCGCTTGCCGATGGGATTGTCTGCGTGAGTGAGTATGTGGCACGGTATTGCCGAGAGCATGGTGGCCTCGATGCGGTGCATGTACCGATTTCGCTTGCTGATCAAACGCATCCCCCTTATGTCGGAGCGCATGACAACGAATTTGTGACATTAGTCAATCCGAGTGCTGTAAAGGGACTGCCTATTCTCTTGGGCCTTGCTGACGCAATGCCAGAAACTCAGTTTGCAGCAGTGCCGAGTTGGGGCACAACAGCCGCAGATATAGACGCGATGACTGCGCGAAAGAACATTGTTCTGCTCGATGCGGTGGATGACATCACGGAGATCTTGAAGCGGACGCGGGTCACTGTGGTGCCGAGTTTATGGGCGGAAGCACGAAGCCGTATGGTAGTGGAAAGCCTTTCTCGCGGAGTGCCGGTATTGGCTTCGGACGTGGGAGGCTTAAGCGAGGCGATGTGCGGAGTAGAGCACGTCCTGCCAGTAAACCCAATCTTAAATTACGAGAGCAAAGTCAGTGACCAGATGGTTCCTGAGGCGATCGTCCCCCCGCAGAATTTGGAGCCGTGGGTGGCGGCATTACGAGGATTGGTTGAGAGTGAAGCAAACTGGCGAGACCTCAGCGCACGCGGCAGAGCAGCGGCGATCGCCTATCTTGAAAGTCTTTCGGTGAAGCCCCTGGAACGGATCGTTAGGAGAGCGATCGCCTCGCGCAAGCCAAGGAAGCAGAGTAGGGGTGAGTCGCTGAGTCCTGTAAAGAGGAAGTTGCTGGCCCTGCGGCTGGCGCATTATGTCGAGCAACAGCGGCGACGGTTCTTTCCGGTGCGTTGGGGAACGGGCACGAAAGTGTTTCTCTTGCCGTGGGCAGGCGCTGGCGCTCAGGCTTGGAGCTTTTTGCGCTCCGATGCCGGGCTGTGTTTGATACCAGCGCTCTTGCCGGGGCGTGAAGACCGCATCGAGGAACCACCGGCAACTCGTTTCGAGGAGTTGATCGGGCCTCTGGCTAAGGAATTACTGGAGCAATTGCACCCCAATGAGGAATATCTGATTGCCGGACATTCAATGGGCGGAGGCCTGGCTTTTGAGGTAACGCGAGAAATTCGAAGGAGGGGTGGCTTGATGCCAAAGGGCCTGCTCCTCAGTAGTTGCACGGCTCCTGCTTCCAGGAATGCTACGCCTCATCCTGTATCGGCAGAGCTGGTTGATGTTGACCGGGGGATGTTCAGTCGACATCGTTATTCCGAAGAGGTGCCTTTGCCGGTGGCAATTACAGTCATGCAGGGTGAAGAAGGCCTGAGCATGACCGAATGGAGACGCGAAACGACTCGAGAGTTCCGCGAGGAAACTCTTGAGGGAGATCACTTTTGGTTGAACCCGAAAGCCAAAGAGTTTCGGGCCGCGTTGCTTAGCCTGCTTTGATCGGATTTCGAAGGATGCCGAGGCCGTCGATTTCGATCTCGACGGTATCGCCAGCGGACATCTTCTTGGTAGATCCTGGAGTGCCGGTGTAGATGACATCGCCCGCTTCGAGTGTGACGTACTTCGAGATGTAGCTCACGATCGTGGGGCAATCAAAGAGAAGGTCGCTGGTGAACTGCTTCTGGACGACTTCGTTGTTGAGCCGTGTCTGAAGGAGAGCTTTGTCGTAATCTGCGTCGCGGATGAGCATGGGTCCGAGGGGTCCAAAGGTATCGGAGCCTTTCGCGCGCCACCATTGGAGATCCTTCTGGGGACCATTCTGCCAGTCGCGCTCGGAGACGTCATTGCCGCAGGTGGCACCAAAGATGGCGGCCTTGGCCTGGGCGGGAGTGAGGTTCTTGCCACCGGTGGCCAAGACGATCACGAGTTCCCCTTCATAGTGGACGTTTTTAGCGCCGGGGGGAATGATGATGGGGTCGCCCGCAGGGATCAAGCAGGTAGTGGGTTTGTAGAAGATCTCTGGCTCTTTCGGAGCGACTCGGGTGCCGAGATGGCTCTTGTAGTTGAGGCCAACGGCGAGGACTTTGGGCGGATCGGCGGGCACAAGAAGCTTGAGGCTCTTGAGTGCCTTCTTGCCGCCAAGCGGACGGCCACCGAGGTAGGGCGCGTTGCTGAGGGGGATGACTTGTTCCCCTTCGACGCGGCCCCAGGAAACGCGGGAACCATTGTCAAACCGGATGTACTTTTCGATAGAACCGGCTGCGGCGGCGGCCGAAGCCATGAAGGCGATGCTTTGTCTGCGGGTCATTGGATTCTCTCTGCGCTGGCGAGGTAGAGTGCGTTGAGCACGAGTTTGAATGTGCCATAGGGCTGGCCGCGGAACTGAGGACGGAAGCCATACAGCAGGACGTTGCCTTTGCCGAGGCGGGCCTCGACGGCAATGGGTTTGCCAAGCACGAGCCGCTCGCCGGACAGCCAACCGGAGGCGAGGAGGTCTTTGCTGGCATAACGGGCGAGCACTTTGACATCGGCGCTGCCGATGGACTCAAAGGCCTGGCCACCGGTGGTCATGGCGATGGCATCTTGAGCCATGCCCTGAGCGACGGGGTGATTGGTGTCGACATTGATGCGGATCAGGGAACCGGGGGCGTAGAAGGCGTTTGGGTTGACGTCTTCGTTACGCTCGGCGGATGGGGTGAGCAGGCCACGGACGCCGATGCTGAAGTTCTGAATGGGAAGTTGGGTTGCAGTGTCAAAGGCGAGGAGGCTGCCGCCGTCTTTGACGAAGTCCTCCAGGGCGGCGAGGCCTTTGGTGCCGATGCCGCCCGTGAATTCCGGGCGCTGGTTGGCGACGCCATGGCGGTTGCCATGGACGATGCTCTCAGCGCTTTGCTGAGCGAGGATGATGGCATCGAAGCGGCCTTTGAGATTGCCTCGCTGAATGTCATCGTTCTTGATGGCGGTGTAAGGGATCTTGAAGTTCTCAAGGAGCCACATGGTCCAGCCGGCGTCCATGTTGGCTGTGTGAGGCTCGTATACGGCCACTCGGGGGGTCTTAAGCTTGAGGTTGCCCCAATTGACGCTGCCGCCTTTCTTGAGAGTGTCAGCAATCTTGAGGAAGCTCGCGGAATCGCTTGGATTGGAAGTAGGCTCGGGGAATTGAACTTTGTCGACTTTGGAGTAAGTGACTTCAGCTGGGAGGGGAGCATCGAGGCGCTCCACATCGACACCCATCTGCATGCTGAGAGTCCAGCCGGCGAGGTCGTAGGGGCGCTTGGTGGGGCCGGTTTGGCCAGACCGGAGCTCAGGATATTTCTGAGGCTCGAGCAAATCAACGAGGTAGCCGCGGAAGGCTTGCTGAGCTTTGAGAAGGTAGCTGCCTTCGGGGTACGTTTGGAAGTTGTGAGTAACGGTCTTATTGAGGCGGTGGACTTCAATGCCGGCCTGCTGCAAACGATCGAGGAGGCCCGCAGCGGCGTGGGGATCGCGCTGGGTGGCAGAAACCATGTAGCCGAAAATGGCTTCGTTCTTGATATTTTGTGTCGCGAGTTCCCATGCCTTTTTTAGGAACTGTTCGCTACGAAGTGAAGCAATATCGAAGATGCCCCAATCGGCGGTCAGCATGTAATCCATGGCATCACGAAGGGCCCAGCGGCCGCCTTGCCAAGGGAGTGGGTAGAAGACGGTAGGGAATTTGGTGGGGATGCCGTTGGAGAAGCGCTCACCGAGTTCAGAGGGCTTGTAGTCCTTTGGAGTGGCGTAGCCGTAGCCAGCAACTTCGGTAAGAATGCCGTGCATGTTGTGGAAGGCAGGGACGGTACGGAGGCCACCATTCCACCAGGCGTCGAAGCCCATATAGGAGACAGCACCGGGTTTGTTTTCGCGATGGAAGCGCTCGCGCATGGCGGTACCGATCAGGTTGATGCCTTCCATGACGGAGCTGGGGATGTTAGGATTGAGCGGCTCAGCATAGGGAGGCAGGAAGATGCGCGCTGGGAAGGGTGCGATCTGGTGCTGGTTGTAGACGATCTGCGGGAAGTATTCGTGGAAGAGCTGGCGGGTTAGGTTGCGAGTTTCCGGCAGGTTGAGCATGAACCAATCGCGGTTATTGTCGTGGCCCGCGTGCTTTTGGTAGAGGAATGGCACTGGCGCCATCTCATAAGGAGTGCCGACGTTTTTGCGGTACCAGTGGCTGACCATGGTCATGCCGTCGGGGTTAGTGCACGGGACTTGAACGAGAATGACTTTGTCGCGGATCCGGCGCGTTTCGTCAGATTCGTCCGTAATGAACTTGTAGGCAAGATCGGGTGCATGCTGGGCGGGAGCGACCTCGGTGGCGTGCATTGAGGAATCGATCCAGACGAAGACCTTGCCTTCTTTGGCAAAGGTGTCGGCTTCGGCAGGGGTGGCAAGGCCCAGGGCAAGCTTGCGATTCATCTCCTTGTACTTGTCGATGTTGCGGAGATTCTCTTCGCTGGAGAGCAAGGCGAGCAAGTGGGGGCGGCCTTCACTGGTTTTGCCGACTTCGATCAACTTGATGCGGTTGGAGGATTTCGCAAGGGCCTCGAAGTACTTCGAGAGCTCTTCGTAATCCATGAGTTTGTAGTCGGTGCCGGGTTTGTAGCCGAGGATTTCTTCGGGCTTGGGCGGGGCAGCCGCGAGCACGATTGAAACAACAAAGAAAAGCAGGGAACGAAGCATAGAAGCGATAATGATATCAGCGATGGCAACCTTGAAGCCCTTCCGGGTGGGACTGGTTCAAATGTCCTGCTCGACCGATCCCGAAGAAAACCTTGATAAAGCAATCGTGAAGATTCGCGAGACGGCCGCCGCGGGCGGTCAGATTATCTGTCTGCAAGAGTTGTTTCGCAGCCAGTATTTCTGCCGGGAAGAGCGGGCGGATCTATTTGATCTGGCCGAGGAGATCCCTGGCCCCTCGACGAAGGCGATCGGAAAGATTGCCAAGGAACTGGGCGTGGTGGTGGTCGCGAGCCTGTTCGAGAAGCGGGCGACGGGTTTGTATCACAATTCAGCAGCCATCCTTGGAGCCGATGGAGAACTGCAAGGCATTTTCCGGAAGATGCACATTCCGGATGACCCATTGTTCTATGAGAAGTTTTACTTCACGCCGGGCGACTTGGGGTTCCTGAACTTCGATACGGCGTTTGGCCGGATTGGTGTGTTGGTGTGCTGGGACCAATGGTACCCGGAAGGCGCGCGGCTAACGGCGATGCAAGGGGCGAATGTATTGTTTTACCCGACGGCGATTGGCTGGCACCCGCATGAAAAGGCACAGTACGGAGCGTCGCAACTGGATGCGTGGCGGACCATTCAACGCAGCCATGCGATTGCAAATGGGATCTATGTGTGCGCGGTGAACCGGATTGGATTTGAAGGAACGCCGGATGCGGGCCTGGAGTTCTGGGGCAACTCGTTCGTGGCAGATCCGTTTGGGGTTGTGTTGTCGGAAGCGTCGGCCGATCAGGAAGAGAATCTGGTGGTGGAATGCGACCCGGCGCGGATGGAAGAAGTCCGGCGGAACTGGCCGTTCTTTAGAGACCGGCGGATTGACCACTATGGCGGGATCCTGCAGCGGTGGGCGAAGTAATGGCCTTGCGGATGCCGGCGGAGTGGGCTCCGCATGAGGCGACCTGGTTGGGTTGGCCGCATGAAAAGTCGGATTGGCCGGGGAAGTTTGCACCGATCCCGTGGTTGTATGGCGACATTGTGCGGCACCTATCGCAGGTGGAGCGGGTGCGGATTCTCGTCGAGAGCGAGGATGCGCGGGAGAGCGTCAAGAAGATCCTGAAGAAGAGCCACGCGAATCTGGCGGCGGTGGATTTTTATGTGTGCCCGACGGACCGGAGTTGGGTGCGGGATACGATGGCGATCTTTGCGCATAATGGCCGTGGGCAGGTCGAGTCGCTGGACTGGAAGTTTAACGCTTGGGCAAAGTATGACAACTACCAGAAAGACGACGCGGTGCCAACGGCGGCAGCGGCGGCGCTGGGTGTGAAGCGGCATGAGCCAGTGTGGAAAGGGCGGCGGGTTGTACTGGAAGGCGGATCGATTGAAGTGAATGGGGCCGGGCTGATGATGACCACCGAAGAGTGTCTGCTAAGCGATGTGCAGGCGCGGAACCCGGGGCTGGGGCGTGAGGCGATTGAATCGATCTTTGCGAAGTATCTGGGCATCGAAAAGACGTTGTGGTTAAAGCACGGAATTGCCGGCGACGATACACACGGGCACGTGGATGATCTGGCGCGGTTTACGGATGAGCAGACGATTGTGATCGTAAACGAGCCAGACCATAGCGATGTGAACCATGAGCAACTGAAGGAGAACGTGGCGCTGCTGAAGCAAATTGCCAAGGGTCTCAAAGTGGTGACGTTGCCGATGCCGGAGCCGGTCTGGTTTGACGGGCAGAGACTGCCAGCAAGTTATGCGAATTTCTACATCGCCAATGAGATCGTACTGGTTCCGTTATTCAATGACGCGCGGGATCGCGAGGCACTGGTGACCTTACAAAAGTTGTTTCCGGCGCGGCGAGTGGTGCCGATTTACTGCCGGGACCTGGTTTTGGGACTTGGTACTCTGCACTGCATGACGCAGCAGGAGCCGAGTAAGATTTTGAGCAGATAAGCAGGTGGTTTGAGTTGTTGCAAAAGAACTTGAGAGACGAACAGGTCGCGAAAGAAAAACTCATTGAATCGATCAACCAGATCGAGGATGACAAGAACAAGATCGGCCGATTTGTATTGGCGCTATTTGCGGTTGTGTTTATTCTGGCGTCGATTTTGTTGGGGGTGATCCTGCTGAACCCTCAAGAGCGATGATGCGGTTCTCGAGAAAGCGGAGGCTTTCTTCAAGCATGGCGCGGTAGCGGGGATTGCAAGCGGCTTGGAGATCGTGGAGAACGCGGGTGCGCTGGAGGTTGAGATCTTCGAGTTGCTGTTCGAGATCAGTTTTGACGGCTTGAGGAGTGTTGCGCTCGGCGCGTTCGTCCTGTTGGCTTTCAACGTCTTTTGATTCCCAGCCGCGTGCCATGGTCAATATCTCGGCATGGTTGGGTCAATTTCCATCGACCATCGATCGATGCCGCCAGCGAGGCTGACGGCGTTTTCTATGCCCTGACGCCGGAGCCAGGCGACGGTGTTGAGGCTGCGGACACCGTGGTGGCAATAAACAACGAGTTGCTTGCCTTCAGCGAGGCCCTCGATGCGATTGATGTTGGCGGGGATGGTGTTCATGGGGATGAGCACAGAGGGCTCAATGCGGGCTGTCGCGTGTTCGTAGTCTTCACGGCAATCGATGAGAACGAGGGGCTCATTTGACTTGAGCATTTGCGCGAGTTGGGTAGCTGAGATTTCCATCCGTCACCAGCATAACGAATGCGGGAGGATTTGGCGCGAGGTCCAGCCCCGAGGCGGCGTTTCGCCTCGGGGGACACGTGTGGCGAGGGTGTTGTGAATGCGGATTCGGATGTCGAGAGCTGTGAGGTTGCGGGTAGCCTCGGGTTATGGGTTCGTTTGCTAGCTTTTTTCGGTTGGTTTTGGTTGTGGATCGTACTTGGCGTTCATCGTGTCAACGAACTCGGCGATGATTTGTTTGGCTAGGGCGATGTCGGCATTTGGGTCCGTTTTTGCGATCTGCTGGGATGGTGGAAGTTTGTCAAGGGCGATGTCTCCGTTGTTTGTGGCGACGACCTCGTAGAGTTCCTCGGGAGGCCGGGGCGGGAGTTTGGGTGCGTCTGCGATGGGTTCGATTTCGACATTTTCGCCGCGGGATTCGTAGTGGTCGAGGAAGGCTTCGCGCTGGGCGATTTCCTGACGGAGGAGTTTGATGGTGCGCTGGATTTTGGTGGGGAGCCGGTCGAGCTCGCGGAGGATGGCCGGGAGAAAGGCGACAGGTTTGGTGATGATGTCTTCGACGCGGAAGCGCATGGCTTCGCCGTAGAGGAATTCCATCTGGAGGAAGCGGAGCTGCATGTGGATGAGCTGATGGACGAGCGCGACCTCTGTAGGTGTGACTGGGTTGAATTGTTCGATGAAGTTAGTGGTGACGGCGAGGGCGTCGTCATGATCGGCAACGAAGCTATCGAATTTTTTTCAAGGAGTAGAGGCCGTGTTTGAGGGAGTTGGAGGCGGCCTTGAGTTTGCCTTTTTCGGTGCGGGGCCCGGTGGACTTGAGGGCATTGGCACGGTTGGCGGCGAGGGCTGCTTCGGACATGGTTTTCGGCTGCCTGGGGGAGGTGGCCGAGGGATCGTTGGGCAAGTTTTGCTGTTCGTTCATGGGATTACTCCTGAGGAGAAGCTAACAGGTGAGTTTTGAGCTTAATGTTCGGAAGGGGATGATTTAACTTGGAATCAATGAGTTAGAGTTGAAAATACATTTAGAATCGCTGGGTCCGAAACGGGCACATGGGTAACGGAATAAACCGGGCACATAGGTAACACTTTTGGCTGGAGGGGGAAGCACCCGATGGCCTGGAAAGAGACTTGTGTGATCGAGCAAAGAGAAGAGTTCATCGAGGATTGGCT
>Ga0194133_10005224_pt1 | contig 16692 bp, 18 predicted proteins | sample TA2KigOf40mmetaG_FD_155448 | JGI IMG/M metagenome (GOLD analysis project Ga0194133, IMG submission 155448) | Freshwater microbial communities from Lake Tanganyika, Tanzania - TA2015055 Kigoma Offshore 40m | ecosystem: Environmental > Aquatic > Freshwater > Lake | place: Tanzania: Lake... | reverse complement strand
AAATATGGGATAGTTAAAATATAAAAATTGTTTAAATTTAACATGGTAACCTTTTTTTTTCGAGAGATTTATAAAAATAAACTTCAAATATGATATTAATAATTTACTTTAAATTTGATTTGAAAAATACTAATAAAAATGTATAAAAAAAAAAATTATATTCAATTATCTTTTTTTAAAAGTTATTTCAAAAATTTACAATTAGTAATTGATAATATTGATTTAGATAAGTTGGTATCGATTGCAATTTTTTTAGAAAAAAAAATTACTAACGGTAAAGCAATTTTTGTAGCTGGAAATGGTGGTTCTGCCTTAATAGCAAACCACTCCCTTTGTGACTTTAATAAAGGTATAAAATTTTCAAGTAAAAAAAAATTAAAACCTAAATTTATTTCACTATCTAATTCAATAGAAACAATTACGGCAATATCTAACGATATTAATTATAATGAAGTTTTTGCTAGTCAATTGGAGACTTATTCTAAAATAGGAGACTGCTTAATATGTTTTAGTTCGTCAGGACAATCTAAAAATATTATTAATGCAATTAAATTTGCAAAAAAAGTAAAAATAAAAACAATTCTTTTTCAAGGTTTTGGAACGTTAAATAAAAATATTAGTCCCGACTATTATATTAATCTTAAATTTAAAAACTATGGAATTACAGAAGATATATTTCAATCTATTATTCATATTCTATCGCAATTCATTAGATCCAAATTCGTACCGAAAAATACTATATTATAACCATTTAAAGAAATATGCGCGTTATCCAGAACATCTGAATATTCTTTTATGAAATTATTAAAAGAAGTTATTTATATTTTTTTCAGTAATTTGATTAATATTAATTTATTTATAATAAAAATATTTAAAAAAAAAAATTATATATATTCTAAAAAAATTTCTTTTGGTGATACTTTCATATTTTATATTAATAATTACTTTAAAATAAAGAGATATAAATTAAAAATCATTGTTTTTAGCAAACTAGAGCATGAAATTTCTAAACTTTTTTTTCCCAAAAGATTTATTATTAAGACATTATTTTTAATACCAAAATTTATACCCGTATATAGAATCAATATTTTATTGCTTCAAAAAAAATATTTTCAACCTAGTACTTATTATGAATTAGATTCCAGTAAAAAATTAATATTTTTAAAGCTTAAAGTATTACTGATTAAGCTATTAAAAAAAAATATTAACAATGTTTCCGAAGAAGTAAAAAAATTAAGAAGTCAAAAATTTATATTAATATTCGTGAAGCACTATAATAAAAATTTTAGTTTAAAAGGATCAGAACCTAGACAAACAAGCGATTTTCAAAAAATTTATCAAACTATTAACTTTCTTTTAAAAAATAAAATCAAAATTGTTGTTATGGGTAATAAATATGATAAAAGTCTTGGAATACTAAAAAATAAATATTGTCATAGCAAAAATATTATTTTTTTTGACAAGATATCATTAAACTACTCTATCTTTGATCAACTTTATGTACATTATTATAGTTTATTCTATATTGGCAGCGATTCTGGTGCTCTCATTATTTCCAGATATTTAAAAAAAAAAATGATAATTTTTGATTCTATAAGGAATAAAAATGAATCTTATCAAAAATCAAAGGATAATCTAATATTATTTAAGAAAATTATTTATAATAAAAAAAAACAAATTTTATCACAGCAAATACATATAAATAACATTGAAAATATTGATGGTAAGTACATAATTAAAGAAAATAGTTTTTTAGAAATTAAAAATGCGTTAAGTAAAATGAACTATGAATTACAAAAGTAATATTTTAATTATTTTTTATTCATTAATAAATTAAATCATTAACGTTAAAATAATAAATATTGTTATTAAATTAATTTTGCTCTTCTATATTTCTGTATTTTGATTTTCTTAAATTGATTTTAAATACTCATTTAAAGCTATCTTCCAGTTCCTTAATTGAATTTTTTTTGATTTTAATGATGTTTTTAATGGTTTAATTCCTACTGATGGAAAATCACTATCTTTTGCTGAAATAATTTTACTAGAAGATTTTAACTTTTTTTTAATTTCTTGAACAAATTTCCAATAATTTATTTTCCCTTTGTTGGCCACATGATAAATTCCAAATTTTTTTTTTTTGGTTAATATTGAAAAAAAAGCAAAAGCAGCATCTCTTGCATATGTTGGTGAATCTATTTTATCTTTTGCAATTTTTAAGGTTTGATTTGATTTTAACCCATCTACAACTTTATCTACAAAACCTTTTAATTTATTTTCTCTCTCTCCATATAAAGTTGGAAATCTTAAGATATAATATTTTTTACATATTGAACTTACAAACAATTCTGATAAATATTTTGTTCCGCTGTAAATGTTACTTGGTTTAGCAACGTCGTTTTCATTGTAACTTTTTTTTTGTTTGCCATCAAATACTGCATGAGTGCTAGTTTGCACTAAAATTATATTTAATTTCGCACATATCTTTGCTAAATTTAAAGCTCCTACGCTGTTAATTGAAAATGCTTTTTCATAATCAATCTCACATTGATTAATACCGACTAAAGCTGAAGAATTAACAACCACCTCTGGTTTAATAGATTTAATTTTTTTATTTAAATTTTCAAAATCAAGTATATTAAGTTTTTTACTTGGATAATGAATTAGTTTTATTTTTTTTAATTTAATTTTTCGTAATTCTGTTCCGAAGCATCCACTTGCTCCAATTAACAAAATCTTCATTTTTTAAATAAAATTAATGTGATTGGGTTTTTTTGTTATAAGATTTTTATAATCTTCTTTGATTAAATCAAGTTTAGTCTTTCCCTCATGAAATAAAAATCTATTAATATAATGCTGTCTACAGTTTGACTCGCAATCTTTATTCACATTTACTTCTTTTCTGACTTTTTCTTGAACTTGCCAATATCTGTCGCTTTGCCAAATTTCTTTAAAAGATTTTTCTATGACATTACCCATTAAAAATTCATCTCTTCTTTCATTAAACCAATGCCCACAAGGAAACAGATCGCCACGTCCACTTAGGCCTAAAATAAATTGAGTTCCATGACAAGAGTCATAGTCCTTCCATCCTCCATTTAAAACTTTTTTCCATTTGACATTTACTGTGAAGTTTTTACTGGAATATTGCTCAGCTTCTTTAAAAATATCCAAAACTTCTATATATTCTCCTTTTGGAGAGTCTAATCTGCTATCATAAGTATCTGAGCAAGGTTTAACTACAAAATAATCTACGCCGCATTCTTTTGCTAATTTTGACAATGGTACAATATCATTCATATTTTCTTTAGTAACAACCATTTGAAAACCCACCACACACTCGTAATTTTTTTGTTTTTTAAGTGCCATCAAAGCTCTAGCATTATCTAAAACTCTGTCCATCTGTTTGACTCTATGAATTTTTTCGAATGTCTCTTTAGTGCCTGCACTTATATTAAATCTAATCCATTTAAGACTGTTTAGAATAACGTCCAACTTTTTATGATCTATTTTTATTCCATTTGTTGCTAAACTCAAATCTAAGCCTATATCTTTGCCGTAACTTATAATTTCATAAAAATCTGGGTGCAAAGTATTTTCACCCTCTCCTATAAGAGCTATTGATCTTACGCCAATTTCCTTTGCGTCGCTAAATGTTCTTTTTACAGCTGCTGCAGGCATATGAAATATTTTTTTTGAATTGGTGCCAAAACCATCTCGATTTTGAATGACCCCATAACAAAATGTACATGCCATATTACATCCACTAGAAATACCCATATCAATATGAAGCGGAGCTATTCTTTCCCCTTTTTGCCAAGCCTCAACTCTATCTAAATGCCAAAAAAGTTTATGGCTATCCATATTCCATTTATCTTCTACTTTTTTTTCATTTTTACTTAATTTGGACATGTTAAATAAGTGTGTAATTTCACTTTTGGCAAATTCTCCAGACTTAATATCTATCTTAATATTTTTAAATTCTAATAAAGTTTCTTTAATTTTTTTTTTAATTATAATGATATCTTTTTCATCTTCACTGCTTTTTTTAGATATTAAAATATTAATATTATCTCGATAAATGTTAATTCCCTGTATTCTTCCAGAGTTAACGACGCTTTCTTCGGATGAAATATCTTTAATCTTATTAAGTTTTTGAGCTACTTCTATTTCACTAATCATTCAATTAATAACTTATAAGATATTTTACCAATTTTTACTAATTTTTTTATCAGATTTAAGACTTATAAAATTGGGTCCTTTGTTTTTATAGCTTTTAAATACCGCTTTTTCAGTTTGATTTCCATCTTTTGGAAAATAAGATTTTATATTTTTAAACAAGCTCATTAATTTTTTGGCATTCAATTCTGAATGTGTCGGTCCAAGATTTGGGTAGTCAGCAAATCCAACTAAAGAAACATTCACTTTTTGTTGATCAATATCTAACTTGATTTGTTCAAAAGGCCTTTCGATCAAGAAAGGTGTTATTGTATAAACCCAAGGCTTTAATCCCTCCAAAGCCATTCCAGCTGCAACACCGATTATACTTTGTTCACATATGCCCATGTTAAAAAATCTTTTTTTATGATTTTTTCTAAATTCATCAAAAATTCCATAGCCAATATCTCCTACCAATAAAACTATTTTGTCATCCCTATATGCTAGCTCATTTATTAATTTTCCAAATCTTCTTCTCATTTTATTCCTAGTCTTTTTTGGGCAATAGCAATATCATTTGAGCCAATTTTTCGAGCATGCCACACAGGATCATTTTCAAATTCTTTTATGCCCTTACCTTTGATAGTATTTATTACAAAAGCTGTTGGTCTGCCATTTTTTTTATTGTTTTTAATTGAATTTATTAAAGAAAAAAAAGAATGACCGTTTTTTACATTTCTGCAATTCCAATTAAAAGCTTTAAATTTTTTAGTTAAGTTATTTAATGGAAGTGCATCATCTAACTTTGTTAAAGCTTGAATTTTATTATAATCGATAAGTACTACTAAGTTATCCAATTTATGTTTTGCTGCAATTAATAAGGACTCCCAGGTGGTTCCTTCTTGACATTCTCCATCACTCATTAAAACATAGATATTCCCTTTTATTTTTACTTTTTTTCTTGCAAATGCCATTCCTGTGGCCATAGGTAAACCATGACCCAAACTTCCGGTTGTGCAATGGATTCCATTTTTTTTATCTATTTCTAAATGAGTTGTGATCCTAGTTTTAAAACCTTTTTGCCTCAACAATATGCAAAGCGGAAAAGATGCATGAGCTTTGCTTAATATAAATTTATCATTTTTTTTTAATATAATTTCATAAAGCGTTAGCAATATTTCAATCATTGAGAAACTGCCTCCTAAATGAGCTTCTCCTTTTTTTACAAATTCCACAAAGGTGTTTTGTCTAAGATTTCTTGCTTTTTCTTGCAATTTCTTAATATTCATAATTGCTTGGTTCTATTTTAATGCGTGCTCCAAATATTTTTTAAAATATATTTTATTCAATATAGACTTGCTTGCGTAATTTTCAGCATTAATTGCAGCTGAAATAGATGCTATAAATAGTGAAATATCCATAGGTATTTTAGATTTTAAACATGTCGCAAGGACTGGAAACAAAGCATCTCCAGCACCCACTTTATCTATCACTTGTCTGGCAAAAGCAGGAACTAACACTACTTCTTTAGTTTTAGTTGAATAAATTGTTGCTCCATTCTTTCCGTGAGTAACCGCTATAAATTTACATTTTATAATTTTTTCTAATTTTTTAATTAAATCAGTACGATGTGAATTCTTATCTCTTAGTTCTTGTCTTAATTCTGTTTCATTCATTAATACCAGATCTGCTTTTTTGTAATCTACTATAGTATGATAACCAGCACTGAATGCATTTACCTGAGCATTTACCGCGAGAAATTTATTATGTTTATAAATTTCATCTCTTAATTTTTTACTAAAAAAACCATGTCCATAGTCTGCTATTATCACTAGATCAGAATTTATAATTAAATTTTTAAATTTTTTAATTAGCAATTTTTCTTCAGCATTTGAGTTTTCTTTTTCCGTGACATTATAAATGCCTAGAAGTTTAGTATTATCAACCTCTTCAATAAATCTTTTCTTTACAATTGTAGGTGTATTTTTTCTTACGATAAATTTAAAGTTTATATTATTTTTTAATTCCCTCTCAATTTTTTTTTTGTAACTATCTACCGAACCAACTTCAGTTAATAAATTTACATTTTTAGATAAAGAAGCTAAGTTTTGAGCTATTGAAAGTACACCACCTAAATATTTTTCAGATTTTTTTTCTTGCATTACCATATAAGACTCTTTTCCAGACTTGCCTATTGCTTTGCAAAAAACATAATCATCAATGATAGCTTCGCCAGCTATTAAAGGAATATTTTTATTTAATTTATCTAAAAAATTTATTATAGAATTACTGTTATATTTTTTTTTTATTTTTTTTAGAAAATCACTTTGTTCTCGATTATAAAAAAACTCATTATTAATTATTTTGCTAGAACTAAATGTTTGCCCTTGGGTAAATAATATTTTTCCGCCATGTTTCTTAACTTCATTTTTCTCTAAATCAATTTTTTTAGTAATGTCATCTTTGGATTTTTTGTAATCACTTCCTTTTACATAAAAATGAGGTTTAATTTTTTTAATTACGTTGACTGCTGATTGCTGATTGCTTAACACTACATAATCAATGATCTCTAGAGATGCCAAAGCATGGAGTCTTAATTTTTCTTTAAAATAAGGTTTTCCAGGCCCTTTTAAGACGTGTTTATCTGCTGTAATTGAAACTACGAGAATATCAGATTTTTTTTTTGCTTGCTCAAAGTGATAAATATGACCTGGATGAAGTAAATCAAAAACGCCGTGGCACAACGCAATTATTTTTTTATCTCTTTTTAATAAAAAAATAATTTTTTCTAATTCTGCTAAAGTATAAATTTTTTTTTTCATTTTATATTTAATTTATTCATTCTCTTTATGTTAAAATAAAAATCATTATTTAAAGAATCTTGAAATAGTTTATTTTCAAAAGCAAATTTTAAATCATTTACCGCATCTGAAATAGTGAATTTAGCTTCAAAATTTAGTATTTTTTTAATTTTTTTAGAGCAAATATGATATGATCGATTGTCGTTAGTTTTGATTTTAAAAATCTTTACATCATTACCTATATTTTTTTTTACGGTATAAGCTATTTCAGCTACAGTTTTATTTTCCCATCCAGCATTAAAAATTTCACCGTTAACACTATCTGATTTTGCCTCTATTAAAATTTCGTAAGCTCTTACCATGTCATTAATGTGAATATTTGGCCTTAACTGATTTCCTCCAAAAATAGAGATTTCTCTCTTATGAAACGCAAGATTTGAAAAAATATTAACTATAACATCTAATCTTTGTCTTATTGAATACCCACAGACAGTAGCTGGTCTGATTACAACAGTTTCAAAATACTGGCTTTTGTATTTATTTAAAATTTTCTCACAATCTACTTTAAATTTTGAATAATCAGTTAAAGGCTCCAATGTCATATCTTCGCTAACGTTTAATTCTGATTTAATTCCATAAACGCTGGATGAAGACGCGTATATAAATCTTTTTATACCACTATTCAAACTTGCTAGAACTAATGGTTCAAACGCATCGAGATTTATTGATTTTCCTAAACTTGGATTAAGTTCAAAACTCGGATCATTAGAAATACAAGCTAAATGAATCACAATATCGTGATTTTCAAGACTCTGTTTTAGCAATTTTTCATTCCTGATGTCTCCTTTAATCAATTTAATTTTTTTATCATTCTTAAAAACATTTTCTCCATATAAAAAAAGATCATAAACGGTAACCTGGTAATTTTTTGTAACAAGATAATCACTCAAGACTGATCCAACATAACCTCCTCCTCCAGTTATAAATATCTTTTTCATCTTAAGTATTTCATCCACTCTTTAGTTGCTAAATTGATCTTTTTTTTTGTCCACAATGGAGCATTTTTCCAGTATTGAATATTATTCATCACTTCCATAATACCAGACTTTAATGAAATTTTTGGACTCCATTTTAAAAATTTCTTAATCTTTTTTATATTAGCCTCAGTTTTATAAGGCTCGCCAGGTCTCCAAGGTATAAATCTTTTATTATTAGATATTAAGGATGCTAAATAATTAATAGTTTCAGGAATACCTCTGCCAAGATTAAAAATTTCATTTTTATATTTTGATATTGCTGCTTTATAAAATGCATCACATACATCACTTACATATAAAAAATCTCTTTTTTGTTTTCCATCACCAACTATAGTTAAGGGATAATTAGATAGTTTTTGTTTTAAAAACACGCCAATAACAGCACCATAAACATTATTTGTTCTTGATCTTGGTCCATAAGCATTAAATATTCTTATAGATATAGTTGGAATCTTATAAACTTTCGACCAATGTAAACAAATTTGTTCACCAACATATTTTGAAAAAGCATAAGGATGCTCAATTTTAATTTTTTGCATCTCATCTACTTTATTATTATTTACTCCATAACAAGAAGAAGATGCTGCATAAATAAATTTTTTTAAATTAAATTTTTTTTTTACCACATCCATAATAATTGCAGTATTTAAAGCATTATTTTGAAAATATTCTAGCGGATTTTCAATTGAAGGAATTAGCTCACCATGCCCAGCAAAGTGAAAAACATAATCTAATTTTTGTAGTTTATTTTTTTGGCACAATTTTTTAAAATTTTTTATGTTTCCTTTTATAAAATTAAAATTTTTATTTTCTAATGCATTTTTTAAATTTTTGCTTTTACCGGATGCCAAGTTATCAATTCCGTAAACAACATGACCTTTTTTTAAAAGGTAGTCTGTCATATGACTACCTATAAAACCAGCGCAGCCAGTAATTAATGATATTTTTTTCATAAATCTTTTTGAATAAAAAATTAAATACCTATTTTTGCTGAATTTTGTACAATAAATTATTGTTTTTACTTTTAATAAAATATAAGTTTTTTACAAAATATTGCAAAATATATATTGATCATTTGGGGGCCAATCTAAAACATCTATCAAGAGTATTAAAATTACAAAAAAAATATAAATGGTTCCTTTAAAAGGAAGTGCTAATAGAGGTTTATTAAATCTATGATTAAAAAAAATAATGCCTGCAAAATATGCGACTCCAAGAATATTAAAAAAATATTAGAATTTAAAAACTTCCCTCTTACCGGAATATTCACAAAGAATAAAAATCAAAAAGCAAATACTTTTAATCTAAATCTTTGCATTTGTAACAAATGTAGTCATTTACAGTTGGGTTCATTTGTATCGAATAAAATTCTATATAATAAAAAATATGCAAACAGAACTTCAGCATCACATTTGTCAGAGCAAGCTTTTTTCTTTCTAAAAAAATTTATTTTTAAAAATATAAAAAGTCATAAACTTGGAAATATTCTAGAAATAGGATGTAATGATATAACGATGCTAAATAAGTTCAGCAGATATTCCAAATCTGCTGTTGGAATTGATCCTATATGGAAGGGCAAAAAAAAATTTAAAAAAAGAAAGGTGTCTGTTGTTGGAAAATATATAGAAGAAGTAGATTTTCAAAAAGACGTAGGTTTTCAGGCGGACATTGTTATTTCAACGCATAACTTAGAACATATTGAAAATCCAAAAAAAGTTTTGTATAAATTAATTAGAAACTTAAAAGATGACGCGATAATTTTTATTGAAGTTCCAGATGCGTCATCAATGATTAAAAATTTAAGATTTGATCAAATATTTCATCAACATTATCAATATTTTAATCTTAATTCATTAAAGAATCTTGTAGAACAGATTGGTTATGAAGTCTTTGATCATACTATAAATAAAAAATTTTGGGGTGGATCCTTATTAACTGCAATAAGAAAAAAAAGATCACAGAATAAATTAATTTTAAAAAAAGTAAAAAATTTAGATAGATTAGTAATTAATAAATTTTCTAAATTTAAAAAAAAATACTTAAAATTAAGCAGAAAAATAATTTCATTAAAATCAAATATTTATGGATATGGTGCTGGTCAAATGACTCCTTCTTTTTCATACCATTTAAAAAATAATTTTAAAAAAATAATAAACATAATTGATGATAACAAATACAGGAATAATTTTTATTACCCTGGGCTTAAACCTCAGATACAATTTGCAAAAAGACATAATTTAAATAAGAATAATTATTATTTAATTACTGCTTTAGATGGAACAAAAGCTATTAAAAAAAAATTGCAAAATAATAAAATAAATAAAATAATTTCAGCTTTCTAAATCAAATTGTGAAAGAGAATCTCTTCATATTAGCAAATACCACAAAGTCTTTATTTGGCATCGGTGATTATATTAGAATAATGTCAGTTATAAATAATTTAAATTTTAAAAAAATATATTGGCTTAGTAATGAAATTCTTCTTCCAATTGCCAGAGATATTAAATTCTTTTTTAAAGTAGATAATATTAAATATTTAAAAAATTATGATTTAAAAAATAGTTTTGTTATTAATTGCTATGAATGTGAAATAAATGAAGACGGTAAGTATTTTTTAGGAAATCTTTTTAAGAACAAGAAAATTAATGATAAAAAAAGTACTGAGAAATTTCTAACCAAACTAATGAATTTTTTTAGTGTAAAAAGTTATCAAGTTTTTTCTTCAAAAAAAAAATATTTATATGAAAAAAAATTATTTTTTAATATTACTTCTTTAATGAAAAGGACTATTATTTAACAACAACCAACATAATAAAAAAATTAATGAGAAAAATTAAAATCTCATCGTTATGGAATTCTACTGTAGAATCTGATCTTAGCAATTTAGTCATTATTAATCTAATAAAAATTTTAAGTAAAAGAGAAATAGAGTTTGTGCCTCTCAACAAATGTGATTTGGTAATTTTTGGTCCTTATGAATCTCAATCAATTTTTAATTATGTGAAAAGAAGAACTTTGAATTCGATAAAAAAAAGGTTTAGTGCTATTGACTCATATTTTACAAATATAGATTTTTATCTGCTAAACAGAAAAATAAAGCCCATCAAAATATTTTTATCATGGGAAAACTACGTTTTTCCAAATTTCAAATATGATTTTGCGATTACTACTAATTTGGGGATTAATGATAAAAATCATCTAAGATTCCCCTTTTGGAAAGATGTTATTGACTGGTCGCACATTGGCATACGGAGAGAACTAAGCGTAAGCGCAAAAAGATTTGGGTCTTATTATAAAATAAATGATTTGATGAATCCAAACAAAAACAAATTTATAAATAAAAATAGAAAAATATGTTTATTTGCTACTCATCTTAACGAACCTCGCAAAAGTTTATATTCAAAACTATCTGAACATTTTGTAGTTGAGGGATATGGGCCTTATTTTAATAAAAAAATTAAAAATCATAGTTCAAGTGATTTTAATAAAAAAGATATCATGAAAGATTATGCATTCAACTTGTGTCCTGAAAATAGTTTAAGCGCTGGCTATTATAATGAAAAAGTTCCCGATGCATTTTTAGGAAGTTGCTTACCCATTACATGGGCTGACAATAATATTAATCATGATTTTAATGAAAAATCCTTTGTTAACCTTCTAAATTACGCTAAAGATAATTACGAAGAGATTTGCAATTTGCTAAAAGATGAAAATTTCTTAAAAAAATATACAGATCAACCCTTGTTACTAAAAGAGCCTTCTTTGAATAATGAGATTAATTTTATTAATAAAATTATCAGTTGCCTGTAAAAAAAATAAAATAGAAAATAATTGAATATGAAAATTTTCTCTAAAAAAAATAAAAATATTTTAATCGCAAAATTATTTTATTATAAAAATTTAAAACAAAAGAGAAATGATATTTGCCCTAACAATGAATTTCTTCAGTTATCAACTCAGATTTTAAAAAAAAACAAAATTATTAAACCGCACATTCATTTAAATATAAAAAGGAAATCTAATATTACCCAAGAAATATGGTTAGTTTTTAGAGGAAAAATAGAAGCTTCAATTTTTGATATAGATAAAACAATAATAAAAAATATAACTCTAAATATGGGGGATTGTCTTATATTATTTCGAGGCGGACATGGATTCAAAAATATTGCAAAAAATACTATATTTTATGAAATAAAAAATGGCCCTTATTATGGAAAAAGCAAAGATACCGCTGAAATTTTAAATGAATTTTAAAAAAATTATATCTAGTAAAAAATCAATAAAAATATTTGATTTAGGAATGCACCCTTATGCTGATACTTTTATAAATAAAAAAGATTTAAAGAAAAGTGAACCCGTATATCCCCTTGAGTGTTATTTAAATCCTCAGACGGGATTTATATTTAATAAAATCATAACCTCATCTAAAGAACGTTATAATCTTTTTGACTATTCTTATACTTCTTCAAATTCTGAATATTCAAGAACATATTGGAGAAACTTTTATAAAAATATTAAAAATAAAATTTTAAAAAAAAATCATAAAATTTTAGAAATTGGTTCAAACGATGGTTATCTATGTAAACAATTTCAAAATAATGGGCATAAAATTTACGGTGTAGACGCCTCAAAAAAAATGTCCGAACTTGCAAATAAGCATAATATCAAAACATTCAATTTAATTTTTGATAAAAAAAATAGCGAGATAATAAAGAAAAAAACTGGCGATATTGATATTGTTATAGCCAATAACGTTGTAAATCATTCAAATGAACCCTTTGAATTTGTAAAAGCGGTTTCTAATATTCTAAATAAGAATGGTTATTTTGTATTTGAGGTGCCTTATTGGTTATATTTAGTTAAAAATAAACAATTTGATCAAATATATCATGAACATATTACTTATTTCACAGTAAAATCTACAGAATATCTCTTAAGGAGAACAAATTTATCTATAATTGATATTGAAAGAACAGAATATCATGGTGGATCTTTAAGAGTTTATTGCCAAAAAAATGGATACAAAAATATATATTTAATTAAAGAATTCCTAAAAATTGAAAATAAATACAAATTATTTAATTCTTCAACTTACGAGAAAATTATGAATGAAATTAAAATTAGAAAATATAATTTCATTAAAAAAATCATAAAAATAAAATTAAATAAAAAAAAAGTAATAGGAATTGGTGCTGCCGCAAAAGCAAATACAATGATTAACTTTATGAAATTAGATAATAGTATGATTGATTATATCACAGATATTTCTCCCTATAAGATCAACAAATACACCCCCTTATCAAGAATTTCTATTGTGCATGATAATATTTTAAAAAAAATTAAGGATAAAATTTATGTCGTAATATTAAGTTGGAATATAAGTGCTATTCTAATAAATAAAATTAAAAAATTAAATGATAAGTTAATCTTTATTAAGTTTTAGTAAAACAGTATGAAATTAAAAAATGTTATTAAAGACTGTAAATATCCCTTAGAAATTCATCGTGATAATAGAGGTTTCATATGTGATATTTTTTATAAAAAGAAAATAAATCATGTGACTTATATCAAAACTCTTCCAAAAAAAATTCGGGGTAATCATTTTCATAAACATACTACTCAAATTATATTAATAACAAAAGGTGCTCTAGAATATTGGTATAAAAATTATAAAAGTAATAAGAAAGCAAAAATGGTATTACTTGGTCCTGGAGATTTGCTAGAAACCCCTCCTTATGAAATTCACGCTCTCAGAACTAGAAAAGAAATAAATGAATTTATTGTGTACTCATGGGGAACAAGAGGTGGTAAAGATTACGAAAAAGACACCTATAGAGTTGATAATATAATTAAATAAAAAAAGTAATAATTATAGGCTCTAGTGGAGGACTTATGGCAGAAGTGAAAAAATACTTGGAAAAGTTAAATATAGAAAATACTCACTTTCTTTTCATTGAAAATTTTAAACTTTTTGATGAAAGTTTATCAAAATTTTTACTATAAAAAAAATTGACCAGAACGTAATAATAAATTGTTCAGGAATTTTTGAAAATAATTTAACTAGTTTTAAAAAATTTTTGACATAAACACCAGGTCGTTTGGGGAAATAATCAGTTATTATTAATAATCTTTTTTATTTCATTAATAGAATCTGGCATTTTAATTTTTAAAAAATTTTCTATTTTTGAGTTATTAAGAGAATATTTTTCTTTTATCTTATTATTATCAAAAATAGATTTTGATTTTATTAATCTTTTTAAATAAATATTACTGACAGTTTTGTTGCCACTAATATTAAAGATTTGATTATTTGCTTTTTGACAGATTTTAAAAATAATCTTAGAAAAACTAATATTGGTAATGTAGCTATATGATGAATTAATATTTGAATATACTTTTTTATTTTTTTTAAGATCAAAAAATATATTTTTTTTTAATTTAGATCCGATAACTGGTCCTGACCTTAATATTATCCAGCTATTACAGTAAAATTTTATAATTTGTTCCGCTAAAAATTTATTTTTACCATAATAATTGCAAGGAGTTTTTATTATTTTTTTTTCATTACTTTTTTTATTAATTTTTTCATAAACATCACCTGAAGAAATATAAACATATTTTTTATATTTAAAATCAAATATGCTTTTAAAAACTGTTATTACTGATTTATAAAAATCTTTTTTAGGATATGTGTTTGCATAATATCTACTGGAGTTTCCATTTGCATTTATAATTATTGAGCAATTTTTATTTTTATAATTATTATAATTCTGCTTAGTTATAACTCTGAAGTTTTTTTTATTTTTTTTAAGATAATTTGCAATAGAGCTTCCGATCAAACCTTTTCCGCCGATAATAAAGTATTCAATTTCCTTTTTTTTTTTCATTTTTTTATTAAATAATTTTTTTTAGATAAGTTAAGTATATTTTAATTATTTAATAATTAATAATTTTTATATACGTAGCAAAATCTTAATGTTATTTATGAGATTATAAAATAAATGAGTGAAGTTTATAATAAAATTTATTCAAAAAATTATTATATATTTTCTTAAAACAGACAATTTTAGAAATAATTTTACAGAATTCACTTGACATAAAAGTTTTAGTGATGTGGGTCTTAGATTGTTAAAAGATTAAAAATTTAATGTATATAAAAAAAAAAATTTAGAAACCATCATTCAAACCTAGTAATAAGTATAAGAGTATTGATATGTTGCCAGCTGGCGTGGTAAAGTTGATTTTATGATTTTGATGGAACTTTATTATATAAAAAAAAACTTAAAATAGTATATGAATCATTTACCTTCGATGGAGGTCATAACTAAAGAATTTTAAGCAACAATACTTTTAATTTACCAATATAAGAATTGCACTTATATTGATGTTGAGGATAAATATTTTTTTAAATGAAAAAAAAAGCACTTATTACTGGAATAAGCGGTCAAGACGGTTCTTATCTTGCTGAATATTTACTATATTTAAATTACGATGTTTACGGAATTGTAAGAAGAAATTCTACTGCAGAACACCAAACTTATAGAAACGAAAATATTCTTGATAGAATAACTTGTTTTTATGGAGATTTGCAGGATGAAATGAGTTTATTTACAACCATTAAAGATGTTAAGCCAGATGAAATTTATAATTTAGCAGCAATGAGCCATGTAAAGATATCTAATGAGATGCCAGCGTTTACAATTAAAACAAATTCATTAGGTACATTGGCATTACTGGAGATATGTAGAAATATTTTACCAAATGTAAAATTTTATCAAGCATCTTCTTCTGAGATGTTTGGAAATTCATGTGACGCAGATGGTTTTCAGAGATTAACTACTCCTATGCGTCCAGTTTCTCCGTACGGATGTTCAAAATTACTAGCTTACAATTTAGTGTGCCATTATAGAAACGCTTATAAACTTCATGCATGTAATGGAATACTATTTAACCATGAATCTCCTCGTAGAGGATCAAATTTTGTATCTAATAAAATAGTAAAAACTGCAGTGCAAATTAAAAGGGGTCTAAAAGCAAAATTGGAGTTAGGAAATTTGGATTCAAAGAGAGATTGGGGTCATTCTTACGACTATGTTAGGGCTATGCATAAAATTATTAATTATGAAAAAGCAAGAGATTTTGTTGTAGCTACAGGAAAAACTTATTCAGTTAGAGATTTCTGCAAAATTACATTTGATAAATTGAGTTTAGATTATCAAGATTATGTAATTATTAATGATAAATATAAAAGATTAGAAGAACTAAACTATCTTCGAGGAGATAGTTCAGAAGTAAAAAAAATTCTTCAGTGGGAACCCGCTTATACATTTGATCAAATGATAGATGAAATGATTAATTATTGGTTAGATTATTACAAAAAAAACTCCTAAATTAAATTAAAGATTACAATTTATTATTCAATTTTATTAAATGAGCACAAATATATGTATAATAATACCAGCCTACAATGAGTCTGATAACATTGAAATATTGTTAAAAAAAATAAGAGAAAACATAAGGTCACATATAATAATAATTGACGACTCTAACAACAATTTAACAAAGAGTGTTTTAAAAAAAAAAAAAATCAAAGTTACATATATAAAAAGAAATAAAAAAATGGGAAGAGGAAGTGCGGTTTTAAAGGGGTTAAAAAGAGCATTAAAAAATAATAAAATAGAAATATTTATTGAAAT
>Ga0194133_10005223_pt1 | contig 16694 bp, 13 predicted proteins | sample TA2KigOf40mmetaG_FD_155448 | JGI IMG/M metagenome (GOLD analysis project Ga0194133, IMG submission 155448) | Freshwater microbial communities from Lake Tanganyika, Tanzania - TA2015055 Kigoma Offshore 40m | ecosystem: Environmental > Aquatic > Freshwater > Lake | place: Tanzania: Lake... | reverse complement strand
AAAATTGCAATTACAAACGACACATATTTTCTTATTTTGTAAAATGGGTCAGCTTACTTTGTTATTGTGTATAGCGCGTTAACTCTCGATGAATGGCAACATATTTTGGTTCAGTGTTTTCTAAATACCGCTCCGTCACCTGAATGGACTGTGTTTGGACCAACGGCGTCGGTTACAACGTCTCATTTGTTGAAAAAATCAAGTCCGCGTTTTTGATTTGCAGAATTTCCGATCAAAACATCTTGACAATTTGTTGGTAAATAATCGATTGATTTACAGTACATTAAGCAATAAGATTACAATTATGGGTTAGTTTAACCTCAAAAATTTTTTTATGTGAAAAAGTAGAAAGTGATCTTACTTTAACTAAGTTTCTAATGTCGAAAAATAAACTGCATTTTTTGTGACTTATTTTGAACATAAGATAAAACAATGTTTTTGTGTAGATTATATTGCTACTGAAGGACTTATAAAGAGAAAAAGAAAGTAAGGAAACCCTACAAAATGGCAGAAGAACTGACTGCACAGCAAGCCTTTGACCAATTTTGGCCAAAAGCTATGGAAGAAATAAAAGCAAGTCAAAATACTGCCATGAAGCATCAAGAGTTGCCACTTGCAAGAATAAAAAAGGTATTATTGCACTTTTGATTAACAGTTAATGCTGTTGGGGTTCAAGATGATTTTCAGGTGCGTCAGACATGCAGCAATTATTCCTAATGAATGAGCCTTTGGTTGCGTTGTCAATGCAAATTTTACTATTAAAATGAAATGCTCTAATTGTATCATTTCTTTTTAGATTATGAAGCTAGATGAAGAAGTGAAAATGATATCAGCAGAGGCTCCAGGTAATTGACAAAGTTAGTCATCACTTCACTGATTAACAACAATATTTTTTTCAATAGTGTTGTTTGCTAAAGCGGCTGAAATTTTTATCAATGAACTGACGATGCGAGCATGGTAGATTTAAAGTGGAAAATTTCAATTTCTTAAAATGATCGGTCCTCAAATTTGTTTTAAGGATTCATACAGAGGACAACAAAAGACGTACTCTTCAAAGGAACGATATTGCCATGGCAATTACAAAGTAATTTTTAAGTATTCCTACGAACTTCATTCGTGTATCTTATTCTCTAACTATCGAAGGTATGACCAATTTGATTTCTTGATCGACATTGTACCAAGAGAAGAAATTAAGCCTCCCACTTCAAAGCCAACCCGAGATGACTTGGTAAGCCCCTATACTTTGGAAGGTTTTCTTACAGTATACAAATGTCCAAATTTATTAAAAATATTGCTACTTAAATTTTCATAGGTGGCTACGAACGTCGTAGGTTCAACTGGTTTGATTCAAGGAGGTGCGACTGCAGTCAGGGTTGTTCCTGACCAAGTCACTTATTACTTTCAAGTAAGAAAACTCTTTATTAGTATATACAAGCAAATTAGAATTTCCATCCTAATTCTTCAGCAACAACATCAACAGCCACAACAAGCCGCTCAACAATCTTCACAGCAGTCTGTTCAACCTCAAATTATTCAATTACAAGTAAATTTTTGCCCAATTATACCAAAGAAAAGGTTAGTTTTGAAAATAAAATTTCAGCCCCAACAAATGGTTAACACAATCGCGCCTCCGGCAGGAGGTATTCAAATTGTTCAACAAATTATAGGGGCAAATGGTGAAATTCAGGTACAGTCTCATTCAAAATAGCACATTTTACTTTCAAAGCTCTAATTGCTTAAAAAAATTCAATTTTCGCTCATTTTGCTTTGTTTCAGCAAATTCCCATACAGCTTACAAGCCAACAGCTTCAGCTCATAAGAGCCCAAATGACTGGTAAGTCAAAGTCAAGCACATGGAAGTGCCAAAAAACCCTTAACTTTTCATACCAATATAGTCAATCTTTTTACCACATTATCAGGCCCCCAGCAGCAGCCACTCGTAATTCAGACAGCACCCATCCAAGCTTCCACATTACAAGTTCTTTCTCAATCCCAACAATCCCAGGGTCAACCAGGCCAGCAGCACTAACAAAATGAGTAAAGTCCATACGAATTTGTATATTGAACAATGTTTGACATTGGGCTTATCAAAATGGTGATCCACTCTCTGGTGTCATTCATAATTTTTCTGATGTTTATAAAAATATTTTTCTGAAATGAATAAAATTTGTCGTTAATGGTACAAATTTTAAAAGACGAGGTTTTTATAACTTTTATTTCTTAATTTTGATCGATGTATAAATAAACTTTTTCTTGAAATGGTTTCAAACGTGCTTTGTTCTCTGTCTCGAAACCTCTCTTTGTTTACATTTTATTACTGCAATCACATTTTCGCAGAAAGCAAGTCGACATCATATGATAAATCTTGAGTTTTGACCGACTTGAACAATTGTAAACAATGGTGAAAATTTGATGATGGGGGAAGAAGCTTAACGGTAGAAAAGTTTAAAAGTTTCCTGCCTTTTCCTACCCTGAAACGAAATAGTACCTTTCTTAAAAGGGAGGAGTTATTAATCTGTCTACCATATTTCTCCAGCTTTTTTATATCTTATCGTTGTTGTTAGGTGCATATAAAGGACGACATTTAAATAAAGCTAATTATCACTGAAAAAACTAAGCTTTACAAAAGTCTTATATTCGATTTCAAGGGTCAGAATTGGTTATAATGGCAAAAAATGGTGGTCAACCTGGTGAACATGAAAGTCAAAATGATCGCCACAAGGTACAATCACAGAAATCTTCATCCACCATTATTTCATCTTTGTGCTCAGGAGCAGCAGCAGGGTACCTTTTCAAAAGCAAATTTACTGCATGTTTTACACTTATAAATTTTTTTTCCAGAGCTTTGGCTAAAACGACAATCGCACCTTTAGACAGAACCAAGATTTACTTTCAAACTCATCCTGGTAAACTTTTTTACTTTTTCTCAACAAATGTCTTAAAGAGTGATATTTGTCAGTTTAAAAGTTCATTTCCGAGGACATTGTCTGACAATTTTTCTTTTAGAAAAACGATATAGGATTCGAGGAGCTGTGAAATTTTTGAAACTTACTTATCAGGTCAGTAAAAACTTAGATCTTGAAAACTATCACTTTGATATGATTGTATAGCAGTAGCAATAAGGTTGACTGAGTTCTAAACGTTCCCCAAAATTTTTTGAATTGATTTTGAATGTTTAAGTGAGGCTCATCCACTAAAATTATTTTGAATCAGAACGATGGTTTCTTCAGACTGTGGCGTGGAAATTCTGCTACTCTTGTACGCGTCGTTCCGTATGCTGCCATTCAATTTACTGCTCATGACCAATACAAAAAGATCCTCAAAATTGACCAACAATCTGTCCAGTAAGTTGAATAATTCAATTCACTGCCCGTTTAAAACAAAGCACGAAAAAAGCATCGTTGAACAAATTTGAAACAAAAGTAAAAAATGTTTGAGGCTAATTTTCATCTTGGCTTACGATCACTGCTTTTAGACAAGGTACCGTTCGTCCTCCGATCCTACACTTTCTGGCTGGATCTTTTGCTGGAATAACAGCACAAGCTATGACTTATCCGTTAGATAGAGCAAGAGCTGTCATGGCTGTGACAAGGCAAGTTCCATTACCTTCTTTTTATTCTGAAACTGTGGGTTGATTTAAAAACATGTTGATGCCTTTTTCAGATTTGGAGAGTACCGAAGTCTGTTTCATGTCTTCCAGAAGATTGTTTCTATTGAAGGTCTTCAAGGTCTTTACCGAGGATTCGTGCCAACTATGTTAGGAATCATACCTTACGCCGGTGTCAGTTTTTTCACAAACGAAAACATGAAAAAATACTTGAGTGATAAAGGTGAAATAAATTACAAATTACTTCATTCAAACATTAAATTCTCTTTTTGACTTTGAAATTCCAAGAAAATTTAAATTTGTTAGATTAAAAAATATTTATTGATTTATTACAGGTAATTTTTAAACATGAAATGGCAATAATAATCGTCTTTTCATCGCTTCTATTCGCTCTTTACCCAGTTGAAATATTTTCAAATTTTTGGTTTTACAGCTGCACAAAATAGACCAGGGTCTCCTTCACTGACAATGACCGAGAGACTTCTCTCGGGGGCTTGTGCAGGAATATTTGGTCAAGTCACTTCGTATCCCTTGGATATTGTCCGAAGAAGGATGCAAACAGCTGTTCAGGTACAAAATTAACTTAAGGGAAATTTAACAACCCTTTCAAGAGTTTTCGAGATTTGGTTTTGAGTTCATCAAACTTTTATAGATGGGGGTCAGTAAAGACTTGTACACGTCTGTTGTTGGAACTCTTGTTTACGTTTACAGGTAATTTAATCTTAATGAAATATCTAAAAAAATCCTCAAAATTGGTAATTGATTATAATAACTTTAGGAAAGAGGGTATTCTCCGTGGTTGGTACAAGGGCCTGAGCATGAATTTTATCAAAGGTAAAGCTTACCATCTTTCTTTTTGTAACTACTATCACTAAAATTATTTCTATCCACCAGGACCAATAGCAGTTAGCATGAGCTTTACTTCGTACGATTACTTGAAGATAATTTTTGATAAAGTTTTCAAAGTTGAAATCCTCCATAGTGGTAATGGTAGATAAAACATTAGATGCAAAATATATGTAGACAATCGGTGCTGTGCTGATTTCTCAAAAAGCTTGGAGCTGCAGCTTAGTGTTAGTCAAAGTGAAGTCGAAGTCGATTGAGCAACAAAACTACAAGAAGATTCGATTGGAGAAAAGACTTTTTAGTTTATTTTCATTGTTGATTTTGAAGCTTAACGTAGTTTTTTTTTACCAATAAAGCTAAAAAGTAAATGTGTCTGACTTTTAATACTGTAATGAATTAAGAAAAGCAGCAGCAATAGACAAGTTTAAGAAGTTTATATTTTGAAACCTGAAATGAATATTGTTTAAAAAAGCTTGGTCCAGTCCTGGTGGTAACCTTAAGCTATAAGTACTTCTTTCAATATTAATTAAACGAAACAGAATTGATAAGAGACTCTAATGCTCTAAGCCATTTTATGTCAAACTCCCTCTCTGAAAACAAGTCGACGTAAGCTCGAGCTCTTTTACAAATTTGCTCCAGGGCCTCTGCAATAAGGAAATATTGTTAAATTTACTAATCGATTTTCCATGCTGACTGCCATAAAGAGCTTAACCTGGATTCATTTGAATAATAGTCTTTATCGATTCTGCATACTCTTGATCGTGGCTCGCCAGGAAACCATTTCTGGCGTTCTCGTCCTCTATGACTATGTCCATAAGGGGCCCTCCTGACCTATGAGCTAAAGTAACAAGCCCTGCAGCCATCATCTCAACAACAGCTATGTGAAAAAAAGACCCATGAAACACCTTTTAATAGATTTAAGCATAAATGCCTAAGAATTGTCCACATTGACGTAAACGAAAAGGACTATACCATTCACTTATTTAAAATATTTTAATATTTTACCTATTCCAAAATGTTCGTTCCACATACTGTGGATTCCTATTAGACCATCAGCTATTTGTTCCTTTAGTTCATCGAATGGTATATTTACCTGTAAAAATTGACATGAAAAAAAAATCGTTTGTGTTGAAACTTTAAAATTTACCTTAAAGTCAACATTGTCTTCTACTGACAGATGCTTACATAGGTCCTTAAGATCTTGAACTCGCTGCTCGTCGACTTTATCGCGGCAACCGCCAATTAGAATAAGTCTCACCTAAACAAAGAAAAGTTTCTTTAACGAATCGTCAAAATGTTATCATGCTATACAGAAGCTCAAAAAAATGTCTAGAATCTTTCTGATTCAGTATTCTTCTTAAAAAGGTAATACTTTTTCCCACTCCTCCTCAGAAATAATTTGACGAAGTGAAAACATTGCTCGGATTTGTAGTGCGTGATCTTTTTCGGGACGAAACTGCCCAATGGATATAATTTTGACAAAACCATGTGAATCTTAAAAAACAAGACATGCAGAATAACTAAATTCTTAAATTAAATGTCCAAAGGTTTTTACTCTTCGTTCTCTGAAGTCGTTTGAATTCTGAAACATCACAAGGGGGATAGATTCTGTGGATAGCTTCTGGTTTTCCCCATAAGTAAGCAATGTGCTCCTCCGTCCAAGTCGAATTCACCATGGTCAAATCAGAACATTGGCCAGCGAGTCCATAAAGATTTGCAAAAATCTAGAAAAAAATCAACTATTGGGTCTGAACGATAAAAATTGATCTGGTTACCTTTTCAAGTTGGTAAAAAAATTATGAAAAAACAAAAATAAATTATGAGGTCTATAAACTCGATGGTAATTAAAGACATAGAGCTCAACCATTTCTTACCTTGTAATAACATAGTTTCAACTTTGTAAAAAGTGTACTATTTGCTATTCTACTGCGATTATTGTATCCTGGTCTTCTGCTTCTCACTGCTTGGAGCATATCAGTGCTGAAAAAGTTATCATTTTTCAAAGCATGTAAAAATATTAAAAAAATCACCTAAACCTGATAGTTGGATAATGCACGTAACATCCTACTTTGCATCCTCCTAGAAATTTGAACAAAGGCAAGGTAAACGCATACCCCATGGTGTCTAAGTATATATCTGGACATGTCTTGGAGAGGGCCTCAAGTCCTTAAAAATCATCCCTTTCTTACAAAAAAATTGAAACTCATGAAGCCAAGATCAAAATACCAAGCCACAAAGATCCAAGACTTTGACCCAATAAAGTGAGGTATGGATACTTTTCGGCTTCTACCCATTTTCTGCGGTGTAAATAGATAAACTCAAGGTTGTTTGTGTCGATTTTCATGTTGAAGCGAGACTGCGCTCTTGCAAGGATTTGATCAGGAGCAGACTGTAAGTCAAAGGTCAAAAAATAGACAATTTTTTTTAACAGAAAGTAAAGGTCAAAAAATTATGTCGATCTCAGTTATAGTTTTTCAACCAAATAATTAGGTATTAAACAAATATTAAGAAATCTTACTTTTACCTGAGTATCTCCAGTGTAGATATAAATCTTTGCAGATGGAAATCTCCTCTGCAGAGCTCTGAAAACAGTTTCAAATTTCTTATTCAACTATTGTTTTTGACATTTCAAAAACCATGCATGAACTGACCTTATCCCAACCCAGAGGACTCTCTCTCCACCGCCGCCGGCATCACAGTAAGGATGGAAAAACCCAATACCTATCTGACCATCTTGATTCAGTCCTTTATTTCTTTTTGTAACAAAAAACAATTTAAATAAAACTGAGAGCACAATAACAATAGCAATGACAAAAACAAGCAAAGCTGCAGAGAAAGCACTAATTAAAACAATGAGGCTTAAGCCTTGATCTATCCAGGAGGTTAAAAAATCCATTTTGAAGTTTGATAATTATCACGTTAGTTAGGTGACTGACATTTTGAGCTTCAATAGTAACTTGAACATTTTTGTATCGATTTTCGATCACTAAAACACAATCCAAAAAATGATCGTGGCACTTTTTTATTTGTAAACAAAAAGTTGATATCTGTGGTAGAAGCTTTGAAGTGACGGTCACTCAACCTCAACTTCACACCATTTGTTTGCTGTGCTATTTAGGATGGATTTGTCCTTTAGTACTGATCCTACATTTGTTTCATGCAACGTCCCAAGGACTAGGTCAAGATAAACAAGGTCAAAGCAGCTCTTCAAAGGGATGTATATTGATAGATAATATATTTTTTAAATAATTTCATCATTCAAAAAAGATTTATTTAAAGGTACAAGTGGTGCTTTTTTCTAGGTTTTTTAAAATAAATGCATTTTTATCCCTTATGCATTTAGTCTCTTGGAGAGGTACTCATTCTCCATGAATTGACTTCCAAGTCATCAACAGCCCTAACTATCATGTCTATTTGCTCTGGAGTGTATTCTTCTGATGTACCTTCGACAATAATTTGATGAGATCCATTTAATCGGCCTGTAAAAGAAAAAAAGGCAATAAAATTTACTTTTTCGCTGAACTTTTATAGATGTAATTTACCTGTGATTACAACTCCTGGGATACTGGAAACTACAACATTTCCATCATCCATGTCCTAGAATTTTTTTTTCCACAATTAATAAGCTAATTCAAGTTTTATTTAAAAATGGATCATTATCTAGAAAAATAATATATATCTCAAAATACTTTTTCATGATGTCTGCACCCAAAAAAAGAATCTATCATGAATCCCATATTTTAAACAGGTAAGTGAGTTTACCGCAGGATGCAAATCTGTAACCACAACTGATGTAACTTCAGAGAGATCATCAAACTGTTCATTTTCCGAATTGGTTTTGGTGATTGCCCTCGATCTCTTTTTTCCCACCAATTGTCCAGAGATATGAGTGGTGCTGTCATTTGAGATCATAGGACGTTGAATGGTGACTGAGATGGGCTCTGATTCTCCAGAAGGAATAGAGAGTGGGAATACTGATATGTTATTAGACTGGCTTGCTTTTTTCTCATAAGGGAGCTTTTTCCTTTAAAGAAAACAATAATATTTTTAGATTCCATGGCAAAAGTTGTGTAGACATTATTTTTCCTTCACCTCGAGTATACCAACTCTAAGTGTTCCTTTGTCATGTTACCAATCTCGATCTGTTGCATGATCCAGTCTCGACGTTTTTGCCGTCGCTCTAGAACCTTGAGGCGTTTTCTCCTTCGGTTGCGTTCTTTACTTAACATACGACGACGTTCTAGTTTCAGTCTCACTAATTCTTCCTATGGATAAAAACTTATTATCGAAAAATAATGTTTCTTTAGCTTTTGTCACATATGGGTCTTTCAAATAAAAAAGCTTTCACATGTGAAATAACTTTACCGCCATCTTTTGATTAGCAACCTCCAACTTTTCGAGTTTTTTACGTTCCGTAGCTGACCCTCTGGACCTATAGTAAATCATATTTAAAAAAAGGGTCAAGTTATAATCTGAAACTACATTGTTTTACTTTATTCCACTTGATCTTGAAAACTTTACATCTGCCAATCTTGCCGATAGATCGAAATTCTTTTGTCTGATAGATTCAACTTCACATCTCCAACGCTCAATTTCCTGTCTTAGTCCAGCAGGATCAAAAATTGATATTCCAGAGTTTCTGGATGACTAGGGAAATGTTTAAACATTAAGGCTATCCACGCTAAGTAAAAATAAAAAAAACGATGTGTTCTTACTGGTCCGTAGTCATGGTCCCCCGAAAGAGCTGGTATCACGTTTCCGTCTTCATTCAAAACATATTTTGATTCAATCGCTGGCAAAGACTCGAGGAAATCTTCATGAAAAAGCCTTATCAAGATATTTTAAAATTAAAAAATTATCATTAAAAAAAATCATTAAAATTTGCCTCAGAATTTTTCTCTCGGCCGGTAATTTTTGCTCTTTGGAATTTTGATCAATCATCGATTGTTTTTTACCGTCAACCTTTTGCTCGTCGAACGTCTTATCTATAGCTTGTTGAACGACACTCGGTAATTTGGGATCAGGAGTTTGGTTTGGACACTATGTTAAACATAAAGGTAAAAAAATCCAAACTATTTGCCATTAAAAAAAATTACCAATTTTGTGGCCTGTAGAATAATTGTGGGTGGTGGGGGAATTTCCATTTTACGTTTGACTCTAATCGACTTTCCAAGCTCGTCAACAGTGTCCATTTCTTCATCATGACCCTCTTCAAGCATTTTATTTATCATTTCATTCTAAAAAAATATTTGATAGTCAGAAGATAGAAAATATTTGTTGCATTTCAAAAAATTTTTACTTTGTGCTTTTCGGCCAAGTTTTTGAGTAATTCTTGGATGTTTTTATCTTCAAGTAGTTCAACAGCTTTTCTATGATCTATTCCAGGAAGTACGATTGCAGGTAGAGGAGCTTCGCCGTCTTTTGCCAAAGGTTTAAGAATAGTGCATGGGGGACGTTCAGATTGCAAATCTGAATCACAAATACTTCCCAAGTCGATTTCAAACCTTTTCTTTAAGTTAGCTTTTAAAGCAGACGAAAGATCGATGCCTGGAATCATTTAAAACAAACCTGTCATCAAATTATTTAATATTTTTTTAGAAAAATACCTGATTCTTTTAGAACCTGTACGATTCTCTGCTTAAAGATTGATTTTCCTTCATACCGAGTATTTGATATAGATACTGTCTGTTAATGAAAAAAGTATTGTTGGATCACTTTTGCAACCAAATCAGAATTCCATAAAGATTATGCTTTTAAGAAAAGAAAAACTTTAATACTGTATCTTGTTCGCCTTTAATTTCATCCAAAGAGTCATCATTGAAAATGGAAGAAAAAATTGTTGGGAAACTAGAAAATGAATATTTTTTGTACGAAAATTGAAAAAATTTTGACATGAAATCATGAAATAGTACTTTTACCTGTTAGGTAGAAGCTTCTTTTTGATTTGTTTCTCAGAACTGTCAGATTCTGACAAAACAAGACTGCTTTCAGGAAAGTGAAGCTCGCAAACATTTGCCCTTTAAAAAAGAGGTCTCCAAGGTAATATTGATGTTCTATATCGACTTTGTTTCGTTAAATAAACTCACTGACCAGTTACTAACATTTTTTTCAGTTTCAAGAAAATATTCCAATGTTTTTATCCACTTGAAACGAACATTTGAAAATTCTGGGTCATTTTGATGAGGAACCTGGAACCTTTAAATATATCTGAAATAATATTAGTAAAAAGATTACTATTTAAAAAAAGGTTACCTGCTCAAATTAACCCCGAGTGAAAGTAAATATCCACTGAGACATTTGGGCACAGAGCAGAAAGGCTGCTCACGTTTAGATTTCCGAAGGCCCTGTTTAACTTTTAATGACTTGCGCCTTTGAAGCGTCTCAGATTCAATTGTCGGAGAGAAATCGTCGCCACCCTAAGAAGGCAAATCAAGTCAAAATATATCTTTTTATTGAGTCTTGAAAAATGTCGAGAAAAACCTCTTTAAATGTAACTTGTGCCACTTCTTCACACACTTGCATTTCATTTTTACTTTCATCATCACCGCCTGTAAATTAAAAAATTTATAATTTAAGAGTTTCTAAAGCTCTTCATAAATCATCATAAAAAAAAATTATGAAAACACTTACTGACGTTTTCTTCTACAAATTTCGATTGGGAAAACATTCTTTCATACTTTTACAAAATTATCTTAACTTTTTGAAGTCTATTTTGTTGTTGCAATGATCCAATGAATCCACCAATCAAATTAGTGGAAACCCAGACAATCTTAGAAATCATTGGCACAAATGTTTATCAACAATCCAACCAATGTGAGAAAAGAAATAAGGCAAAAGTACCACCGATACCTAATATTGTTTTGGTTTTTTCCACTTCCGTCAATTGTGTTACGTTTCTTTTGGATATTGGAATTGAGTTTAATTTTCCTTTTTGATTGAATTTCTATAAGGAGGTAAGAAAGTTGAGGCTTTGTTGATCCCATCATAATTAATGCTTAAAGTAAGTATTTGTAACAATTTTCATCTTTTACTGAGCAGTTACATCATGCAACTGAGCATCCGAGGCCACAAAAACTATGTGCTGAACTTTTCAGGAACTGAGTCTCTTCAAGAACTGAGGTCTCAAGTTGCACAGATTGAAAACTCAGAAGATGTACGTAGATTTTTCTATCCAATTTTTGTTTAACCTTTTCTAATTTAATGATGCTAAATAGGTCTGTCTATACGTTTCTGGAAAGCCATTAGATTTTGAGGTTGAAAACTTCACTGTTGGGGCCCTCGAGGATCACTTTATTGATGTCACGGTCCCTCTTCTCGGAGGAAAGGTTTGAAAAGAAAAATATTTAGGTGTTAGAATGAAATATATCAGATGGACTTATGTTTTAGGTCCACGGTTCTCTAGCTCGTGCTGGTAAGGTTCGTGGCCAGACCCCCAAAGTTGAGGCTCAAGAAAAGAAGAAAAGGAGAACAGGACGTGCCAAGAGGCGAATCCAATACAATAGGAGGTCTGACCATTAAAAAATAAAACTACGTCATTCAACTCTTTAATTTGCTGCATTTAAAAACGATAAGAAACTTTTAGCATTTCTACCAATAAGACCTTTAATTTAAAAACTCAAATTATTATTGCCAAGTTTCTAGGATTTTTAAATATTTCTGAGTAACTTTTTGCCTTTTTTCAGGTTTGTCAACGTCGTTCAAGGTTTTGGCCGCAAGAAGGGACCCAATTCAAACTCATAACCTAAATGTTTGGATTACATGGCTCGTAAATAAATTTGCTGATATCTTTTCAATATTTTCTTCTACATGCAATAGACGACCCTAGGGTATTTATTATAACGGTTAAGGTCCCTTTGAACTCGACATTTGCGATTAGATTGGCAAAAAGGAGTAATAACGAGTCTTACAAACTTTCCTCCCATTTGCGCCAGGTCTGATGGACTCCTTGAACTTATGGGTAGGAAAATTCGTGATACCCAAAGATCTATTTCAGCTGTGTCAATGGCCCCGGTCACGCGGCAAGCATACCTTTAAAACTTGGTGAGCAACTAAACATGACCCTCAAGAGTCCCACTTTTTACAGAAAAACTTGCTTTTTTTCGACCCCAAGGATTCTTCAACCGATTTAAGGACAAGTTGACACCTAACCAATAACCGTGAATAGGAAAATTTTGGTTGAAAGTTCGGCAATCTTTGAGCAGAAATACTAACCTCAAAACTCACCCCTCCCACATTGAGTGTTATTTTTAACTCTGAACTCTTGAGAGTCTCAAAAAGCCTCCCTAGTGACAAAAAAGAGCCCTTGGATAGCCTTGATAAATGAAGGTTTTTCTTATCTTTCTTGAAATGCAATTGATAAATTTTGACAGCCTAGACACGAAATCTTTGTGAATTCTTTTTCCCTTGAGTCTACGATGAAAAATTGAAAGTATTGCAACTACCTTTGGGAACACAAAGCCAGAAATCTTATCTGATCTCTGCTTGCGCTTTAATCACAAGCACCTTTAATATGACAACATTTTAATTTAAAATGTTTGCAAAACAGAAAATATTTCTCGACAAAAGTACGAGTCTATTTCTTCAGTTTTTAACACACACACACACGTAGGAAAGTTTTGCATAAACTCTTCTGAACTCCAGTAACCATGCCTCTAGACACAATTATGACAGCCTTCCTGAACAGAAAACGAAAACAAACTGCAAAATCAATCATCAAAACTGTCAAAAAGGTCGGCAGGTTGGTTGAACAAAAATTCTATCTACTATCTTCTGTAATAGCTGGAATTGTTAGTCCTCCATTGTGATGAGTACTGTGACTGACCATTATCACTATAACTAGGAGGTTGATTCGTTGCATAAAAGTGACCTTGAGAAGGGGCTGGGGGTGGCTGTGTAAAGTTTGCAGAACTTCCCGACACTGTTTGTCCATAGGTGTATTGTGAAGCCACGAGAGAAGGAGGCGGATGACTGGTGACTAGAGGCTGATCTCTACTTGTCGACGAGTCGTGAATGGGCACCGTAATGAGGTTAGATGACCGGGTACCTCCGGAAATGACAGAAATGTGAGAGGGCGGTGGTTGGGAATAGTTCTGCGGCTGAGTTGAGGGTGGATATGAAATGGTATTTCTTGCACCCGCCTGAGTTCTAAAAACTTCTTGCACAGATGGGGCATTACTATCATGAAAATTCACATTTTGAGGGAGTAATCCACGTGACTCTTTTCGATCAGAGACAGCTCCGGTTGCTGAATTTGTGTGTGCACTCGCTATCTGGACACTATTCTTCATGTGTCTGTGCTGTATGTGTGCCTGAAGGTCTCTCTGTGACAAATACGTCCTTCGGCAACCCGAATTGCCATAACGCGAACCACCGTGAGAACACATGTATATTGAGCCAAGACCAACCGGTTCAACTCTTGACACCTTATCACCACACCTGGAACACTTGACTGACTGGTTGGTGGCGCAGTTCAGGCAAAACACATGTTTGCAAGGTATCATACGGCCATAAATGAGAATCGGTTTAAGGCAGGCGTCACAGCAATGTATCATCGGATTTACCACCTGGAAACAATGAAATACAGTTTTGAAAAACTAGATATAGATCACATCTTTTCGTCAGTCTATTATACCTTTTTTCCAACAAGGTTGACAGTGTGGTCCCACTTTAAGTTGAGCATTGTTTTGGAAGGCCCTCTATCTATTGTTGTAAACGTAGGAGCCTCTAACTGCGAAATATCCGTGTCCATGGTGTACGTAGTCGTCGAAGATGGGTGAAGCTTCTCAATAACCGACGCAGAAATTGCTGTGTCGTCATCCTCGGGATCACTCTCAATGATCTAAAATGTGGAACAGTAAGCTTGAGCGCTTTGACCTTTCGAGACCAAATCAAAATTTACCGCTTTTCGGGGTTTTCTGTACGAAGCAGACGAGGTTGTGGCTGAAGAGGGGCCAGTGGGAGGCCTGCGATTTCTTGCCTCGTAATCCACAAGCGTCGCCATTCTCAAGCAGTAACTTTCTCTACTGACACAATATCGTTCTGAAATGCTTCGTTCCCATCACTTATGTCAGAAAATTGCCACACCTGAAATATCTAGAAAGAGTAAAAAAGAGACATGAAGTAAACTAAAGAGTTTTTAAACAGTTGGATTTGAAAAGATATGGTGTGTTTGTACAACTCAGGGGTCGGCATGGCCGAAATGGTCAAAGGCACCAAACTGAGAACTAAGATTTAATGTTGCAGGTCCAAACCCTTGACCATGCCTGCAATTTATCAACCCCTGATTGCAAAAAATCAACAAGAGGCACCTTCAGTCAGGTTGATAGTAATCTGCAGTGATTGATTAGTCTAAACTGGACCGAATTATCACTGTTAAAATCAGACACTTAAGCTGTTCTTACCAAAAATTCAAAAATCTTTAGTCAACTGACAGACTGCAAATACTCATTCAACATGGTCGAGAGACAAACGAGGTGGGTCACCCAAATTGACAACGTTTTCCTTCTTAATTCAAGTAAAATTCGTAAATAGAGACAAGCAAAATGGTAGTTGAAGAAAAGATCTTTGAATTTGGGGAATAATTGAAAGCACCAACAAGGTTAAAAACACTGAAAAATTGCTAAAAATGAACTAACCTGAAGAGACAGTCAACGGAAACAGACAGAATTTATTTAGTCTAAATCGAAACCAAGGCAAAGAATTTAGATAGATATATATAAATAGTACTCTATAATCCAAGGTACTCCAATGGTCGCGTGCTGGCTGCAGTGCGTACGTGCCAGTCCACTCGCACAACAGAAAGAGTGAGAGTTTCATCTTGCATGAAGTCGATCTAGCGCAAAACTTCCACACCCACGCACTCAGTCGTATGGCACGCAATTTTTATTATTATGTTTTGCTTTCACGCAACCTACTCTGTATTTAGAAAATACGTCATGAAAAAAAGAATAAAAATGAGGTTAAATATAATATTCTAGTTGAAATAATTAAAAAATTATTTTATACAACTTTCATTCCGTTTTAAGTACTTCAAATAAAGCTTATTGACTAATAAATCAAAAGGCATTTGTTGCTAATGGCAAAAGTTGATTAAAGAAACCACGTGTTCCCCCTTGCAATCAGCTGACTCTTTATAGCAAAAACATTGTAAAATTTTTTACAATTTTATTTTATATCCAAAAGCAACAGACGTCATTTTCTTATTATCTTTGAAGAAAGAATAAATGCTGGTAACAGCAGTACAAAAAAGCTTGTAATCTTTCTATCCTCTCACCTAAAAGTATAACCTATACCCTTGCTCATCAGGTATGTGGTTTTTTTTACTTTGACAATGGCTTAATTCATATTCAAACGATTGATTATAATGATATTTAATGACAGAACTTGTGCATTCGAATGATTCGTCTATATTTACAAACAGGTATGGATGGGCAGTTTTCTGACAATGAAAACTCAACAGATTCTGATGATCAAGATTACTCATGCCAACCTCCTACAGCTTTTCAAGTTGAGACACAAATTCCAGATGAGCCAATTCAGCTAAAATGGTATATGTTGACTAAATGATTTTTTGCCTAATTCTTAAAACTGTTTTTTATATTTCATTGAACTATTCTTTAATTGTCAACTGTCCTAATATGAAGATTTTGTCAGTTTAACATTAATATAATTTTTGAAAATTAGGCTGATGGTTCCACGAGAGCTTTATGGAGGTCTTTTATATCCTGGCAATCCATTCGATCCGGTGGGATCATCAGCCAAGTGTGGGCTTTGTCATTACAGAAGGAGGACTTTCTATTGTAAAAGGTGCATAAATAGAGGTACAGACATTCCTGTCAGATACAGCTTCAAATGTGTTTGGTTTTAATCGTTATGTTCTTTTACATAGGTGAGTTTGTGCATTCCAATCAGTGCCGGCCAGAAGAATTCTCTGAAAAACGCCTAAAAGACCAAGAACTTGATCGGCTGTCACAATCACTCAAACACGAAATTCTGAAGAAAACATCAGACGAAATGAAAAGAATGGAAATACTTGAAAAGGTATTTGTTGAACTATTGAAAAAACCAGAATCTGTTAATGACTTTCAGGTGTTGTAATCAAGACTAAACAACAACATTTTTTTAGCTTAATAGTCAGAAACAAAGAAATAAACACTTAAAATCAATAGTTGACAATGCAAACAATAAACTCACGCAGACTCGAGAAACCACTTCAAAGCTCTCCTCAGGTAATGTTTATACT
>Ga0194133_10005220_pt1 | contig 16700 bp, 19 predicted proteins | sample TA2KigOf40mmetaG_FD_155448 | JGI IMG/M metagenome (GOLD analysis project Ga0194133, IMG submission 155448) | Freshwater microbial communities from Lake Tanganyika, Tanzania - TA2015055 Kigoma Offshore 40m | ecosystem: Environmental > Aquatic > Freshwater > Lake | place: Tanzania: Lake... | reverse complement strand
AATCTGGTCAAAGCAAGTTTTCATATTAAATATGATTTTTTACAAATTTAGCTTTTTTCAAATTAAAAAAGAATATTTTTTGTAATGAAGGAAGGTTTACCTCTTTTTCAGGAAAATTTTGCAGTCCCTGATGAACTGATTGAAGCGCCAGTACCAACGTTGGGCCAAAAAACTAAAACCTCACACAAGTTGCAAATTTAGTCGTAAACCAAAAGGAAACCACTGATTAACTTTTTGTGAACATTTAGGTTCAGTGTGAAGTTAAACATTCCACGATTGACCGAGCATTTAATTCAGAAAAAAGGAAAATATACCAGATCCAAGAAATTGAAGAAAAACAGGCTTCAGGTCAAACAGATGAAACTCCTAGTGAAAAAAAAGCAGAAAACTGAAGAAAAATTAACAGATAAGGTTCAGTTCACATTTGATGAATTATTATCTGTTTTGCAAATCATTCGTTTGTTGGTTTATAAGATGACAGAGCGATGCCAACTGTTCATCAAAGGTCTGGCTGCAAAGGCGTCTCGAGAAGGGCTACTTCCATCAGAAGTTTTAAGTGAATGGTCTTTTCTTGGTACCAGGGAAGAAACAAACATGAAAGGGACTTGTGTGTGTGGAAGAAAAAACTTAGCGTATGATGATTGATTTCAAAATTTATATTTTTACTAACTTATGTTCTTTATTTCACTTTCAGCTTCACAAATTTGTTATATAACCGTGCAACGTTGATGAATCTCAAAGTTGATCAAGTAACGATTGGTAATTTCATTTGTAACCATATACTAATGATAGTTGATGAAAACTAAAACTATTTTAATAGGATCTGAGTGTGTTTTTTGGTTCAATAGCACAATATCTTCCATCAAAAACAAGCTCATTGATAGTCCAATTGTTCTTTTTGACACTTTTTATCGGGTTGGCGTTCCTGCAGTTTTAAAAAATGAGCTACAAGGCCCTGGAAAGAATGAATCAGTGAAAAAAAAATTTCGATTTTCACTTAAGGGTGAGTTGTTTGAATCTAACGAATCTAATAATGTATTAACTACTCAGATAATAATTACTTTAACCTTCAGGCGAGTCTGCAGACTATATCAAAAGGAACTCAGAAAAATTTATGGTTGAATGTCGTGGAATAGAGATTACCTCAAGTTAGTTTATCTTGTTTAATTATTATGATGGATTTTTAAATCATTGTTTTTTCTTTCTGTACACAGACGACGTTGAGATAAGAGTGACTGGGAGCAAGAAACTCCACCCATTTAGTGATCTTCTCCCAGGTGAACATTACGGTATAAAATTACTGACTAAAACTACCCCAGGTTTCAATTCAAGTGGTTCCAAGGACACGACATTTACCTTGACAAGTTACAAGAAAATTACGTTTAAAAATCCTAGTTAGCTGTTTACTTTTTCTTATACATATGCATTTACGTATTGGAATTGAAAGTGTTTAAAACAGCCATGTTCTATAATTAAAGCACTATTATGTTTTTTCCATTCTTAGTTTGTGATTCAAAATCTGAGGTGGTTAAATAATGGGTAAATGGAATAATAGATTTAAATTATGCGGCTTGTCTTCCATCCCCTCTACAGCCAGGGTAGAGAAGGCAACTGCATAGTACCTTCAGTTTTTGGGCTACATTTTCCATACCCACTTAAATATCTACCACTAGAAGCTGCTTTCATTTCTCAAGGATCCATCCAAATAAAGCAAGAATCACAATTGTATCCTTATTTTTTACCAATAATGTACATTTCAAAGATCAAAGAGCTAAAATGTAACGAAAAATTTCACAACTTTGAGATTCTCTCCATGAGGAGTTTCCAAACGTCATCCCATACTTTATAAAAATTGAAGATGAAATATGGTTCATAATTTTCAAATAAAAAATTCTTAAGAAAGGCATTTACAAGAGAAAAAGAGTCAGTCTTTTATCTATCTACGCTTTTGTTTTTCTTGGTTTCGTTTGATCTGTTCTGCATGTTTGCGTTCTTTGGCTGAAGGCTGGTATGGTTTCCATTTCAAGGCATTAGGGTAAATTTCTCTACCTTTAGGTCTGTTCCTACTTTTTTCCTTGTAATCACTTATAAGATCTTCTCTTTTGAGAATCAAGTGTTGGCCTTTCCAGTATTTTATCATTCCCATGTATTGTAAAGTGCTGATGATGTCGTTTGGATTGATTCCCATTTCCTCACTGAATGCTTTAATTGAGATCTCCTTCTCTGGGTAGTTGCAAATGTATTCCAAAAGGACCTCTTTCCAATAGGCTCGATAAGTGATTAGGCCAAGGTCTGACAGTGGTTTTTCAGGACTTCCAGTTTTACCTTCAGCACGTGACAGAAGGTATGAAAAGTCAATTAGGAGTCTGAAATGAACATTTGATTTCATTATATTGAAAGAAACATTTTCAAACAATATATTTTTGATTTTACCTTCCGTAACCTTGCCTTTGAAATGGTGGTAAAGTAAGAATGCAAGACACATTGTAATTATTCAGGCTATTTTTCTCTTTACTGAAATAGCCAACAATATGGCAGCCAGCAGAATCGGCAGTGGTCATGACGTAAAAAAGAAATGGTTCTACGTCAAAGTACAATGTTTTGTGATCCAAAAAGAATTTGGCAAGGAGGCAAAGACTTTGACAATATTGTTTGTATCGCTTTCCACAAATTTCGAATACAGATATTGGTTCTTTGCGATAAATCTCGTCACCTAAAACAGGCAATAAAGAATAAAAATACATGGATAATTTATCATTTTGAAAAATGGACAGCACCAGGTGGATGGCTCCAAACACACTTTGCTGCATGCCTCTTGAGCTGGATAGCTGATCGATGATATTTTAGGCAAAACTCACAAATGTAAATTTTTGGTAAAGAGCTGAAGTCATCTAAATTTCAACAAAAAGTTTTCTTAGGTTATTCCGTATAAAATTTCTACGAGATTTATAATTCAAAAACCTGGATAAGGGCTTTGGTACCAAACTTCCATTTCACAAGATCCCATCTCTATGTAACGTGTCTGTCTTGTATCGGGCAGCCCTCTCATGGTATCTTCTATTATCTCACTTGCATCAGCCTTTAAAAACTATAATGTCAGTATGCTGTACTCTATTTGAGCAATGAAAACATAAGTATGACCTGTGCTTCTCTGAATATTTGAAGGTCCCATTCAGAGGTAAAACCAATCAGATCAGGCTCACAGTCATCTGGCAAGTCTTCTGTTGTTGGAACATTTTCTTCCCTGAAGCGGGCACGTGCTTCTTGAACCTATAGTGATAAAAAGCCATGTTGTTATAAAATATTTTGAAAGAATTTTTTGCTAGACATATTCTTTACTAATTTTGTGTGCTTTTTCTGGTCATTAGTTGGTGACGCGAGAGGAGATTTTGTAGCAATAGCCGTCAGAGCTTTTTTTCGTTGAGATGATCGCTTCACTATCTCGGAATGAAAGTCCCGGCAAGTTTTCTTGGTCAAGTTGTGAAAAACAGGGCAAGATTCCAGAAGAAAGTGTCGGTCTAAGCGACCACCTATTACGCAAATAAACGCAACCATTTTTTAACCGTAGAGCTCATCAGTGAGCAAAAAAAATATTCTTGAAAAGATACCTAAATGACCAGAGGAGTCACAACCAACCATTGGACAATTTCTCTTTTCCATAGGTGGTACTCCATCAATCTCTTTTCTTACAGGAGGAAATAGTACAGTCGTCCGTTTCTTTTGGCCTCCTTGAGGAGTGTTTTGAGAACTGATCTTTGTTGATGTGTTAACCTCTCCATCAGTATCACTCTCAGACACGTGCTTTCCTGTTACATGACGACTTTTTCGAGGCATGGCACCTAATAAATAGTTAAAAACATAACACTCCTTTCATTTAAATATAAGCCAATTTATCTTGCCTCTTGTTTTCCTAGTAACTGGTCTAACTACTTTCCCGCTCTCGCTGTCTGTACTATGATGGGCTTTTTTAGTCTCAATTTCAGTGGGTTGCAACTCTTTTTGGGTCTTTGGGCGACCCCTGGGAGCTCCTGATGACTTTTTTTGAGAAACCTTTTTAGGAGTTTGCTCCTGAAATTAAAAACATTGGCAGCAAAAGGTAGAAATATTAGCAACAGGGATCAAGACCTTTTCATCTGAACTGTTGTCAGAGCTGTCAGATGATGAAGAGTTGCTTGATGGTGCTGAGTTACTAAGAGAAACGCTAGAGACACTCGATCCACGCTTAGGGGCATTCTTTTTTCTGGCCTGAAGTTTTGCTGCCGATGCTGTGGCACGTGCTGCAAGACCCGCAACAGCAGCTGCTGCCAAACTAGAAAATAATGAGACATGGAACTTCTTGCTCGGCAGTTTATCTACTTTTATTACCTGGTATTTTTTTTCCCACCAGAACCCAACGGACGACCACGTTTACCCGGAGTTTTGGCTATAAAAGGAAAGAACTTACAAATTCTTGCCTTTTTTAAACTAGATAGTGGTATGACTATTTAGAAACATTTTTACATGGAGAGGGAGTTTTTTTGGATGCAGCTTGTTTTGGTGGGCTTGGGGATCTTCTTCTAGAGGTTATATTTGCAGAGGTTTGCTGAGATCCAACCTTTTTTTTCACTTGCTTGCCACTTGACTTTGTTGTTGGGCGCTCATTTGCCTCAGAGTCACTAAATTTTAAATTTTATTATTATTACCATGACTGATTCTCACCAATAGGTTTTGGCAAATAAACTCATGCTTTTGCATTATTCAAAAAATTCTCACCTTGACATACTGCTTTCGCTAAAAATACTTTTCATTCTTGATTTGTCTGTACTAACAGCAGGCGTTGAAGTAGCTCCCGGTGTATTCTTAAAAAGAAAACATTTTATTCCTTAATCAATACAATTAGGATAGTGGCTTACTCCCTCAGGTTTGGAAACTGATGCTGCCAACTTAGATGGTTGTAGAACTGGAGTACCAGAAAGTAGAGACTTTGTCGAAGGTGATGGCTGTGAGGCCGGGGATGATGAAGCAAGAGCAGCAGCATCTGAGGCAGCCTTTTTTGCTTTAGCTTTAGCTGTCAAGTTTGGCAATGAGTAGTCGCCAAAGTCAGAGTCTGAGTCATTGTCACTAAGTTGCTTTTTCGTGAAAGTTGCAGCTTTTGCCACTGGCTTTGCAGTGGCAGACTTTTTGGGCACAGCTCGAGATGCAACGGCTGCTTTGTTGTGAGACTTCTTTGGCTTCTTGTCTGATTTTTTAGGGCTATCTTCACTCCCAGAAGATGAGACAGATGATGCACTTCTACTTCTCGTAATGATCTCATGTTTCTTTGCCTAAGAAAAAACCTTTTAGCTTATGAATAAATAATTCATCTCAACTGCAAAGTTTATTTTCATGATTACCACTGGGTCAAAAATTACGTTTTTCAAATCCAAATTTCTATTAACGAATCCCTTTAAATACAAAGAATATTAAAAAAAGATTTAAGTTGTAACAAGAAAGAATTTTAAATATTTAAAATGAGATATTTCTTAAGGTAGGCGGGTACATTTTATTGATGAATATATTGTATTTTTTTAGTTAAAAACCCCATTCTGACAGATAGAACATTTAAATTGATTGTAAGCAGTTTTAAATCTCAATACCTGTCCTGCAAGAGGCAACTTTACAGCTTTTTGATTTTTTTGTGGAGACTCTTTTCCCGATTCAGTTGAAGATGACACTCCAGAAGAATTGCGTGCTTTATTTTTTGTTGATCGCTAGAATGACAAAAAAAGATGACTTGATGATTATTTTAATTGCTGAACTTTACTTTACTTTTTTTGACTAGTAAATAATTTAAACCTGAGAAGCAGACGAGTCTGATTCTGATGAAGAGTCTGAGTCAGATGAGGATGATCCTGACGAGCTTGAGGATGAGCTTCCGCTGGTTGATGAGGAGCTTGCAGTAGTTGATCCAGAACGAGATTCATTTCGTTTTGGAGGCATTATGATGTTAAAATAGATGGACAAACCTACCAAATTAAAGGGGGAAAATATATTTGACTTTTTAATAATTAAAACTTTTAAAAAAGTATCTTTAATTACCTTAAAGTTTGAGAAAGTCCCCTTCTTTCACTTCAATATAGAGAAACTTAAAAAGGTTAAAAATGATAAAATAGTAAAAAAACATGCAAAGTTCAATTCATTTCTTAAGCCAAAAATTTTTTTCCTCCGTAATGTCAGAATTTAGAAATCAAAACACTTAAAATTTTGCTTGATGATTTTGTTTTGTTTTCTCACTCGCTGCCCCTAAAGAAGTTGGTGATTATCCCGCTTACTTGGACCATGCCATGAGCATTTCAGTAGGGAATAGGCATCAGTGCAAGTTAATCATGATAGCGAGGCAAACAGCACTAATTTCGAGGAAACGTTTAAAACTACAAGAGCAGTGGCAGTCCGGGGCGACTAGCGCATAAACAAAACAAAAATATAGCAGCCAAAGCAAAACAATTTTTGATTGAGTCGATGCCACGTGCGACTAAATTTAAAACTGTAGTATTCGTTCTCTGATAATTTTTATTGTATCTGTCATGGCTCGAAAAAGGAAGGGAAAGGCAGTTCGTAACAACAAATCAGGAGCTTGTGGTCAAGAAGATGAGGAAGTTGCCCATGCTCCACATTCATTTGTCATACATCGTGGAACTCCAGGTAAAAAGTGCTGAAATTTCATGACGGATTCTTAAACCATATGCCATTCACTAACTCATTTCTTAATAATTCAGGAAAGTATGTTCAAGAACTTGCAAGGGATTTCAGGAAGGTTATGGAGCCATATACTGCATCAAAAATAAAGGTGCTGAATGCTTGAACAAGTTGCAATAAACTTTTAGAAATGTATTGCTTTCTGTACCTGTTGCTAGAGATAGTTAAAACCAAAGACTTCATTATTTACATATCAAAGCTTGTTTGTTTCAAAAAAAAATATTTGGATGTTTAGGTTCGACCTAAAAATGTTCTGAAAGATTTTGTGAATATTGCTGGAGCTCTCAAAGTCAGCCACATATGTGTCTTTACCAAAACATCACTTGGTCCTTACTTGAAGGTTGCTAGATTTCCACGAGGTCCTACTTTGACATTTAAAGTGAATGAGTACATCCTTGCAAGAGATGTTAGGTAAATATTGAAAACTAGTTGAATTGCTCCAGACCTAGATTCTAAGTTCAAATTTTCAGATCATCTTTGAAAAGACAAGTCACTTATGAAAAGCAATTCTTAAATCATCCTCTTTTGATAATGAATGGATTCTCTGGCTCTGAACGTCAGATTCAATTGATGTCATCAATGTTTCAAAATATGTTTCCTTCGATAAACGTTACAAAAACAAAGCTAAATTCCATCAGACGTTGTGTTTTACTAAATTACGATCAGGTAAATAGTCTTTTAAGCATAACAACCAATTGATGAAAGACTTAAATAATTTTTTTTCAGGAATCTGGGACTCTTGAGTTTAGACATTACACAATAAAAGTAGTTCCGGTGGGAGCGTCACGTCCTGTAAAGAAATTGGTCGTCCAAAGTAAAGTTCCGAACCTGGGCAAGTTGGAGGACATTTCAGAATTCCTTACAGGAGGGGGATACGCCTCTGAGTCATCTGAAGGTGAAGATGAAGAATCCAAAGTTGAGTTGCCTCAAGCACTTTCTTCGAAAGGAAATTTGGCTTCTCAGGTATTGAAAATTAAATATTAAAAATTACTTGAAATAAAACCTTGATTAGAGATGCCCAGCAGTCCTTATCTTTCGTCGTTATACTTTTTTCAGACCTCTGCAGTAAAACTGGTTGAATTGGGACCTAGAATTAAACTTGAGCTCATAAAAATTGAAGAAGGAATTCAGGATGGGGAGGTTTTGTATCACAAATATCAAACAAAAACTGAAGAGGAAAAGCAATTGATACGGGCTGCAAGAGAAAAGAAGAAGAAGGAAAAGGAAAAGCGCAAAAAAGAACAGGTAAATTTGTTGAAAAAAAGAGGTCAAGAGTTAGTGACGAATGAACTGAATTTTTTTCTGGCGGCCAGCTTGATGCATCTTGAACTTTTTATTTTCATTATTAGGAGCACAATGTGAAGCAAAAAGAAAATCAGAAAAGGATCCTTAAAGAGAAATCTCTTTTGGGAATGAAGAAAAAAATTGCTGATATGGAGGAAGTGCCTAAAGGCTTCGAGGGCGAATTCGCAAATAATTCCGGAGAAGAAAGTGAGGGTGACGATGACGAGGAATGGTACCGGCAAGAAGTGGGACAAGCACCCGATAAAGATCTGTTTGATGGTCAAAAGTACAAGTCCAAAAGTGGAGGTAAAAACTTTGATCCAAGATTTAAGAAGCGAAAACATCCAGGAGATAAGAAGACAGAACATCAGTTCAAAAGGCAAAAGCTGAATCAGAGTGATGCCAAAGGAAGAGGGGCACAGTTTAAAAATGGAGGTAAATTCAAGAAGCCAGGCAAACCTAGTTTCAAAACGAAAGCATCTCAAAGGGGAGACAAAATCCAGGTTATTTGATTATTACTAGGATCGTAATTCATTTTCAGGTTTTAATACATTATTTTTCTATTATAGAGAAAGACGAGAGTTTTCAATTCTCAAGGAGTTGGACCTAATTTTAGGCGGAAAAAATAACTCTTCATTCAGAGTTTAAGAATGCCTTCTTTTAAGCTTCAATAAACTTTATTCAAACCTCATTTTTTCGTATCCAATTGTCAGTTAAAGCATTTTTGAGTTTTGGGCACTCAAGTTTTCGATTCATAACTTTAAAAAATGGGCGTCTGTTTGAAACAGCAATTTTTTTCTGACTTTAAATTTTTCAACTCAACTGAAGAAGACTGTTCCCGACTTGCAGAAAATAAACCAAATAAAGCTGGAGTCATTTTCATTTTAGCGCACGCGTGTGAACACAAAAAGAAGCAAATATATCAAAAAATATTTGAATTTATTCATTCTACAATCTAATATTGCCTACTTCGTTCTAACTTAGGTGGAAAAAGGCTCCTCGCGATTCAAATGGAACAATATTGTATTGAAAGATTGTATCATAAAAGCAAATTCAGTCTTTGGTGTTTTTTAGCTTTTCGTGCACCATTTCTCTAAACTGGCCTAAAATTTTGTTTTCTCTCTTCTGTCTTTCCTCTTTCGAAAACATGGCTAATGCTCTTTTCTCATCTGCTGAGTAAATCTGGTTTTCCTTTCTTAGACGAACAGCTTCCATACGCCGGTGTCGAGAACCAGACATTACCCATCCATCATCTTCAAAAGTTTTTATCTAAACAAAAAATCAACTTAAATAGTTCTCTCAAGATGTCTGAAATAAAAAAGTGGTACCTCTTCACTTGTCAGCCCGATTTCACCTCTTCGCGGAATACGTTTTCCTTCGGCAACATAGGCAGCCATTGCAGATCCTTCACCGGGAAGAAGATTTTCACCCATTTCTTTGTAAGTGAGTCTAACTTTTTGTGGGAGAGCAGGTCCAATCGTCAACTCATCCTCGTCATCTTCTATTTCCACTGCAGAACTGTTTCTGTCTCTCTTTTTCCTTGACTTGACATCTTCACCTAAAGATTTATCAGGGTCTGAAGCTTGTAACGAGCGAAACAGAGAGGCACCAGAGTTGCATTTTGAATATTCGAAAAATGATCATTTTTACTTGAGCTGGAATTATCCGAATCGTATGACGATGATGATGACTTCCTTCGATGCTTCTTCTTTTTCTGTTTCTTCTGCTTTTTATCCTTTTTGGATTTACTTTTCTTCTCTTTTTTCTTCTTTGATGCCTTTTCAAAGTCCCTCGAACGATCCAACGTCGAATTAGATCTTTTTTCTCCAAACGAGTACTCTTCATCATCTGTTTGAAATGACAGAAAATTTAAGATTCTAATATCAAAAGACTTCCCATTTCAAAAAGCCCAAGGCTTGGGCTGATAAATGAGAAGACCTGACAGATCTTTTTATTTCATGAATCCTATTAATAGAAAATCAAATATCATCATTGATACATATTACCTGAATAACTGTAAGGCGACCTTCCCCAGACCTCGTGTGCTCCCCTCTCGGATATTTCCTCTCGCTGAAGCCTTCTTTGCTCTTGAAAGTCTGGCACGTACCTACGATTTGTCTGTCTCCTGAAAGATAGAAGAAAGATTTTGAATCTGCCAGTATAAATGAAATCTTCTAGACCAAATCCAACCTTAAAATTTTGACCCTTTTTTCTCTTTTTTCTTTATTCAAACTTTTGATGTTTTTGAATGCCTGTCCTAGGGTCTCTAGATCATCGCCATTACCATGTTGTAAATAAAAAAATCCATGCTATTTTTTTATATCCTTCATTTAGTGCTCAAACCAAAATAAAGATGGGTAATTTTTCCCTGGTAATCTTGCAAGGGGGAAGATCGAGAAAAAGGCTTTATTTATCAATCTTTTTCCAAAGTGTTATATTTTATACATTAAATTCTTTTATCTTACCTATGACCATCTTTGACCCAACCTCTTAGTTCTTCTCTAGGCGATCTACTTCTGGATCTGTAACGTTTTGGGCTCCATTTGGAGTTTAACGGTGACCTACTTCGACTAGAACTTCTATGACGGGTTCGACTGGACGTAGCCATTTCTAAATTTGATTAATTTTCAGCTTCGAACGTTTTATTTTTTATACCAAAAATCAACTTTGAATGTAAACAAATTTGCTAAAATTTGCGTTTCACAGAAACCAAAACCAGAAATAGTGTATAATTCTGTGCTACGCATATTAAACCACCGCTGTCTATATTCCTCTTGCTCTTTAGAGCGGGCGCGCATTGATTCTTGGTGAAATGGGTGGCGCGCCCGCTCCCGGTCCCTTCCATTTCAATGCACGAACCGCGTGCAAAACATGCACGCAGCGTTGTGATTTTTTTCAAATACAGACGTCAAGTTATTACTATGGAGAAGGAGTGACTAAAGCAGAGCCAGACCACACCACAGCACAGCTATAGGGCAGGATCAGCTCAACTGAGGCAGTGCATCAAACATCAATTTATTTGCGAGAGGTGCCCAACAAAATATGTATATCAAATCTCGTCGTTTACGTAGCATCAGACGACCCTGAAGAAAGAAAGCAATAAACAAAGGCGTTTTGATCATCAAGAACAATCTCTAGGATTTTGACAAGGCTTTTGAAATAATGCAGACCATAAAGTGTGTTGTGGTAGGGGACGGAGCTGTTGGTAAAACGTGTCTTCTTATATCATACACAACGAACAAATTTCCATCCGAATATGTCCCTACGGTAAGGAATGTGATTGGAAATGGCTTTAACTTTTCCTCATCACTTTAAGCCTTTATTTCTAATGCTAAAGGATATAGCTTTTAACAGATAATTGTGTTGTAAAATGACTCACCCACCTTTAAGCTAGTTATCAGTTCTCTAGGCGACTCTTTTTTCATCTGAAGACAATGTGATCAAAATGAACGCTTCCTTCGGCCTCTCTGTTGCAATCGTTTCCCACATAATTATAATTTTATTCCTTATGTATTTTTAGGTATTTGACAACTATGCTGTGACCGTGATGATAGGAGGAGAACCGTACACATTAGGTAAGATTGGACAACAAAAAAAATTCAACTGAGGAAGATTTTGACATGAATTAGCTACACTTGAAACGTGTTCTGTTTCTGAAAGAGAAGTGATCGATTCGTACTCTGTTTATAAAAAGAAAGAGAAGTCAATTACGAAATCTTCCTTAATGCTTTTCTGAGCAATATGATTTCCATATAGTTTTTTTAACATTCATTTTGAAACCCTTTCATTTACAGGACTTTTTGATACTGCTGGTCAGGAAGATTATGATCGATTGAGGCCCCTGAGTTATCCACAAACAGACGTGTTCCTTGTATGTTTCTCAGTAGTATCGCCATCCTCGTTTGAAAACGTCAAAGAAAAGGCAATCATATGATTTTTATTTCAAGGCTGATGCAATTTATGTTCGAACTAGATGAAAATCAAAAGCTTCTTTCCCACGTCTAATATTTTCTTGTCTTGACTCTTAGTGGGTACCTGAAATCACACATCACTGCCAAAAGACCCCGTTTCTTCTTGTGGGCACTCAAGTTGATCTTCGCGACGATGCCAACATCATCGAGAGACTTGCCAAAAATAAACAGAAGCCTCTTTCTCTTGAAATGGGTGAGAAGTTAGCCAAGGAACTGAGAGCAGTAAAATATGTTGAGTGCTCAGCACTCACGCAGGTACTTATGAGTTCAATTATCTACTCAAAATTTGATGAACTCGATATTTCGAATTTAAAACTTTTTGCCATCGGTCAAGAATGCTGATTGTATTTTTACGTTTGCAGAAAGGATTAAAGAATGTCTTCGACGAGGCCATTTTAGCTGCTCTTGAGCCACCGGAGATAGTAAAGTAAATCATTTTAAAATCTAGCAACCCTCAAAATTTTCTTAAATTATTTCACATTTCAAATTAGTGAAGAAATGAATAATTAAAATCTATTAACAATGTTTTCAGGAAACCCAGGTGTTGCCTGCTGTGATTAAGCTTGCCAAAACTTGGAGGAAGAAGATTGAGAAAAAAAACTCCTACATTATCAAAAGTATCGTTTTGTGTTTGCAATTTAAATATCGTATTTTATTCTATCTATATATATTTCTTGATTAAATGCATGAAAACAAAGCTTGACCAATTTTGCAGTTGTTTTCCAAAAAGGAAGTCAAAATAGCGTATCTTAAATATAATTTTATGATGGTTTCAATCTTTTCTTGCCTACTAGAACTTTCAGCAAGGTGGGCACATTTATTTCAAAGGGTATGAATCAATAACAGGCACGCTCACCCCATGTAAGTGAGGTTTCTATCATCATTTTGACCCTTCTGAAAATATTTACCTAGAAAACTTGTTCAATGAAGTGAGATTTTTTTCCGCTTCAGGTCTGGTGGCAAACTAAGAAAACTTTATGAGAAGCAAGAAAAAGTCTGAATTGAACAAATGACTCTCATGGTAGGATCAATGTAGAAAATGGATGATACCATAAATACCCCCGAGGATTGGGAGAGTCTAATGGGGTGCAGGCTAGCTCATAAAAGATAATGACAAATTTCAGATCACAAAATTGGTATTGTTTATTTCAACTCAAGCATTTCATATTTTCATATATTACATGAAATTTTATTAGAGTCAGAAAAAGGACCAGTCACCTGCCAGAGGTCTTGGAGAACCATGATAGCTTTATTTTTTAGGTGGGGAAAAACTGGGATTTCTCGAAGAGAGTGCCCCACCCAACGGAAAAACCACCACTATCATGGCTGGCTTATTGGTGAAAGATCAACATCATTTATAAAATTCTTTAAATTGTCAAATAAAACAGTTCTCCACGAAGTGATCACACAGTGACCACAGCGTGGGCCGTCAAATGATGCTGATCAATCCTTCCTTCAGGTCCTGGAGTCTCTGGAATGATACACATTTTTAGTGATCGTTTTAATGAAACTCTTATAATGTCGTCACTCATATCCTTGTCAAAGCAAAAGTCTAATTCCTTAAATATGTCACCTATTCTGTTCTCAATTGACTGAAAACCGAGTCTCGTTTTAGAACCATCATAGAAAAGCATTTTTCCAGGGTTTCTCCTGGTACTATATTGCGTGTTGCATAGCTTTCCATATAAATATGTAGGATATTCTTTTTTGATGGTCTTCAATACGAGATTACCGGTGGCATACTTACCCCAGAGACTGGGTTTAGCTCTACCAAGTTTGTCAAGCTCAGCCCTTTTTTTCTTTTTTTTCCAGTCATTCTCTACCACACGAAGTGTTTTGTAGTGGACTGAGTTTAGCCTCCTGACATCAGAGATCTTGGTATGTGGCCCAAGCCACACCTGAGAGCCGTAATAAAGAAGACCATAGAACTGACTAGTTGTGGCTTTGAGGAACTCCCTTTTTTGGAGCCTTTTCCTCAGGAAGCGTAGACCAACACTTAGTCTGTTCATTTTTCTTATGGATTTTCTTGATATGATTTGTCCATGACAGGTCGCCATGGCACTTGACTGGGGATCTGAGGGTTGTGGGTTCAAACCCCGGCAGCAATCTTTGACCCTGGATTGCCACAAAAAATTCTACCTCATGTTCCCAAAGCCAAATCAAAAAGTATGTAGAAAATAAAAAAAATAAGAAAAGAGAAAATTGGAAGCAAATTTTTGCAATCAGTTTATTTTTCTATTGATAATCAATGTATAAGTTTAATTGATCTGGATATCATTAAAATTTTATCCTTTTTGTGGATCAAATGATATTTTGTGATAATGAGACTGATTGCATCTTTGTTTGACCACAACTCACTCTCATACATTTATTTGTGAATACCAATGCAATGTCCACCTCATGGCTGCCCTGTTACGTGCTTCTTGGCCAATCAACTTGGCAAGGACTTTTCATCCACTTTCACCAGGAAAAAAATTCTGAAATTTCTTGTCACAAAAAGCTACTGGTTTGAAAGTCGAAGAAAACCTTTTTTTTGTAGAAACCATCATCTGTTTCTCACATTTTGAAAAGTAAGACTTCTCTAATTTTATCATCTATATTCGTTTATAAAAAATCATGTGATTATCAACTTTTTTTTGTATGAAGAATGTTGAGAAAATCAATCCTTTTCTGTGCTTTAATCTTGATAGTCAATGGATTCACTGTTGAAAAGCTTGACCTTCAGGTGGATATTACAAAGGAAGTGAAGTGTTCTGTGGAGGAAAAAGCTGCCAAAGGAGATAAGGTAGAGAACATACTAAGACCTGAGAAGTCAAAAAAGAATTTTGCACTTTTTTGTTACTTAAGGTTACAGTTCACTATGGTGGGTTCCTTAAAGATGGAACCAAGTTTGATTCCAGCTTCGACCGATTGGTTCCCTTCACATTCGAATTGGGGGTAAGTCAGGTGATTCCAGGTTGGGACAAAGGTCTCTTAGGGGTCTGTACTGGAGAGGAAAGACACTTGGTAATATTTAATATAAAAAATCAATAAATTTGATAGCAAGTTAAGGGACAAATTGTTTAAAACATCAGGTTGTACCAGCTGATCTAGCATATGGGGACCATGGAGCTGGCGAGGTCATTCCACCAGGAGCAACCCTTCTTTTTGACATTGTAGTAGTTAATGTTGAAAAGGTAAAAAGTTCATTGAATCTGACAATTTCCCATGGAAAAGAGCTTTGTTTTTAAGGCCAAATCTGAGGAAGACAAAGAAGCTGAGAGGCAAGCAGAGGAGGATGCCAAGGCTGCAGCTAAATTAGAAGAAGAAAAGAAATTAAGGGAACAAGAAGAGGCCATAAGGAAAGAGGTAAATGAAAGTGGTTTGCTAACATTTTTTTCCACTTTATTCAAAAAGCATCATCTGAATCAGGGCAAGGTAAAAAAAAGAATTTTTCCCTCTGCAATTTATAATGAAAAATTTACAGATTTTTTTCCCATGAATCCAATATTGGAACTGAATCTTGAAAATCAATTAAATTAAATAATTTTTTATTATATTAACCAAAACAAGGCAGAGGCAAAAAGGCAAAAAGAGGAAGAAGAGGCCAAAAAATTAGCTGCTGAAAAAGAAAAAGAATTGGAAGCACAAAATCCAGAGGAAGAATATGAGGATTATGTTTATGAAGATGAAGTCAGGTTGGTAAAATAAAATAATACCATTTATTAACAATTTCTTCGTCAATGATTTTGAAAAATAGTGGGTGTGAAGAAGGTAAATTGGAGATTGAGACAATTCGATCAGCTGGACGTTGCACAAGAAAGGCAAAACATGGTGACAAATTAAGTATGCATTATACTGGAAAACTTTTCAATGGAAAGAAGTTTGATTCGTCAAAAGATAGGAACAAACCATTTGATTTTACCCTTGGGGTTGGTCAAGTCATTCAGGTGATAAAAAAAAAGTAAATTCGTGCTTTCATCACACTTCTTAAATATATATTTCATCAGGGTTGGGATGATGGAGTCATAGGAATGTGTGTTGGAGAATCAAGAAATCTCATCATACCCCCATCATTGGCCTATGGTGAGGAGGGAGTTGGAAATGTAATCCCATCATGTGCAACATTGCAATTTGAAGTAGACCTGTTAGAAATTTCTTAAATTTTGAATCATAACCAATTTTTCACATGAGTGCATTTTAGGGTATCTAATTGTGGGCTTTAAGTCAATAAAATCTTGAGTTTAAATAATCACTTTCATTATTCAAGTTGGTAGTTCCATTTAATCTGGAAAAGATGATTGCTTAAAGGTTACGTCAAGTCACTCATCATATTTGCAACCCATTTGATTTGTCCCAGGTTGCTATAAAAGTGACATAATTGTTTTCTTTGTTGAGATGGTCATCAAAGCTCTGAGGGTCCACCTTCTTTGCTCTTTTCAGATAACCTCTTGAGCAACTGTCTTGACCATTATATCGTAGTACACGCTCTTTTACCCATTTTTTTGCGCTACGATATTTTTCACTTTACAAAGCTCAAACTCGTTTCAAACAGGCTGCCGCCGTATAGCCTCCTTTATCACCACCAATGTAAAGCTCGCCTAGATAGGCTGCCGCTGTTTTCACTCCCGCAATTATTTCCCGCCATATTTCTGCCCTCTTCTGAGAGGTCCGTTATTTCGTGATCCGACCACCCACCTTCACTGTGTATATAAAGCATTACCATTCCCTAAATAAACAGTTCAGTTTTGA
>Ga0194133_10005219_pt1 | contig 16701 bp, 15 predicted proteins | sample TA2KigOf40mmetaG_FD_155448 | JGI IMG/M metagenome (GOLD analysis project Ga0194133, IMG submission 155448) | Freshwater microbial communities from Lake Tanganyika, Tanzania - TA2015055 Kigoma Offshore 40m | ecosystem: Environmental > Aquatic > Freshwater > Lake | place: Tanzania: Lake... | reverse complement strand
TTGTCAAAAATCCAAACGCAGAGAAGATGCCTAAAAAAATCCAATCAGAAATTTTGTTATTTTTAATTGATTTAAGAAAAAAATAGATAGTTCCAATCCAAAGTGGTAACTGACAGATATTAACGTTAAATTGAGGTGTTTCAAATGTAAAAAAAGCAATACCCTCAATTGAAAGCACGGATAAAAGAACGTAAATTTTTTTTTTAAAAAAAAGTGATGCAAGTTTCCATATAAATATTAAAGAAATGATTATAAAAATTTGACTTAATAAATAATAAACCCAATCTTTGTTTCCAAAAAATTTAAAAAGTGTTCCAGGAATCCAGCCGCTTAATGGTGGATGTTTAGTATATCCTAAATCAAAATTTTGTCCCCAGGCCAATGCTTCAATGACATCTAGAGGCAAATTTTTATTAGATAGGTATGGTATGATCGTCCAGATAATTAGATGATAGAGACACAATAAATAAAAAAAATTTTTTTCTTTATTGGGTTGTGTCATTAATCAAGATTTAATTGATTCAATGCAACTTGACACTATAAAAAAGCCTCTTATATTCCCCAATCCTAATGGCTACAAAATTACCTAAAAACTATACACCCAGCGCTAAAGAAAAGTATATGTGCGCTAAACACAAAGAATATTTTAGAAGAACTTTAGAAGATTGGAAAAAAGAATTAGCCCTACAGAATGATAAAATACTTTTTAATGAGCTCGATGACAACGATACCTCGGCTGATGTTGTTGACCAAGCAACTTCGCAAACTGGTAAAGCTATTGAAATGAGAACAGTTAATAGAAATAAAAAACTTATTTCTAAGATAGATAGTGCCATTAAAAGAATTAAAAATGATACCTACGGCTACTGTGAGGAAACAGGTGAGGAAATAGGTTTAAAAAGATTAATGGCCAGACCAATAGCAACCTTGACTGTCGAAGCTCAAGAACGGCACGAGAGGGAAGAGAAAATTTTTGCTGACAACTAAGACACCATAGGAATTTTTTCTCCTAAATTTTCAGGATCATAACCTTTTATAACTGCGGGTCTTTTTGAAATTTCTTCATACCATCTTGATAAATTTTTATATTTTTTAATTCCAATTCCATGCCACTCATGTCGACACAGCCATGGAAAAGTTGCGATATCTGCAATTGTATATTCATTGCAAGCTAGGTATTTATTTTTACTTAGCTGAATATCTAAATATTCGTAAATCTTTTTTGCAAGGTCTAAAAATCTATTTTCAGCATATTCACTTTTACCCTTATTAAATTTATAAAAGAAATGAAGTTGTCCTAGCATAGGTCCAACAAAACTGACCTGAACCATTAACCATTCATTAATATTAATTTCATATTTTTGATTATAAAATCTAAAATTATTTTTTTTAGCTAAATAAATTAATATTGCGCCTGACTCAAAAATAGTCTCTTTATTATCGATTATAACTGGAATTTTATTTAACGGACTGATTTTTGAAAAATTCTCCGAAAATTGCTCATTTTTAGTAATATCAATCTTAGTTAGTTTATACTTTAATTCTAGCTCCTCTAATAAAATTGAAATTTTTCTACCATTAGGTGTTGGGTGATAAAATAGTTCAATCATATAAACTGTTTATTTTATTTAAACCGTTTATATAAGTATATATGAAAAAAATTTTATATTTTTACAGCGTTGCTTCTCCTTGGTCGTATCTTGGAATTAAAAGGTTAAAAGAAATTTCTAAAAAATATTCCGCACAAATAATTGAAAAACCAATAGATTTAGTTGGAAAAGTTTTTGTTGCTACAGGCGGTACTCCTATTCCTCAAAGACATATTTCAAGACAAAATTATAGATTATTAGAATTAAAAAGGTGGGGAGAGTTTTTAAATATAAAAATAAATCAAAAACCAAAGTTTTTTCCTCCTAAAGATCCTCACTTGCCTGCTCTCTTTTGTTTAGCAAGTATAGATATGGGAATTGATATGGACTTCAGTTCAAAAGTATTAGAGCATTTGTGGGTAAAAGAAAATGACATTTCAAATATAGACACTCTAAAATTAATAGCGGATGATTTAAAAATTAGTTTTGAAGAATTAAATAAATTAGCTACATCTGATAAAATTAAAAAAATTTATGAGGCTAATACGCAAGAAGCTATCAATATTAATATATTCGGAGTTCCAAGTTATGTTTATAATAATGAAATTTTCTGGGGACAGGATAGATTAGAGCTATTAGAGTATTCATTGAAAAAAAATTAAATTTCTTTTCATGAAAGAAAGTTTAGTTAATAAGCTTAATAAATTAAAAAATTCTTTTTTTATAAAAGAAAATTTAAGTAAAAGTTTCAATTTAATTTATTTGAAAATTTCAGAGTTAATTTTTTTAAAAAAAGTTCTTTTAGGTAAGCCTTTAATTATTGGTCTAGCAGGTGGGCAAGGATCAGGCAAAACAACATTCGCACATTTTTTAAAATTAATTCTAGAAAATAAATATAATTTAAAAACGGCTGCAATCTCGATTGATGATATTTATAAGACAAAAAAAGAAAGATTTAGAATATCAAAAAAAATAAACAAACTCTTTATTACAAGAGGAGTTCCAGGAACGCATGATGTTAAATTTTTAAATATCTTTTTAAAAATACTTAAGAATAATAAATTTAATAAATCTTATTTAATTCCAAAATTTGACAAATCTATTGACGATAGACTTGCAAAAAGTAAATGGCATCATTTGCAAAAAAAAGTTGATATCTTTATATTAGAAGGATGGTGCGTCGGAGCAAGTCCTGAAAAAAATTTAGATAATTTAAAAAAACCAATTAATAAATTAGAGGCAATTGAAGATAAAAATTGCAAATGGAGACTTAAAGTGAATCAACATTTAAAAACTGACTACAAAGAATTGTTTTCATTCATTGATTTAATGATTTACTTAAAAGTGCCTAATTTCAACAAAGTTTTGGCATGGAGAGGTTTACAAGAGAAAAAATTAGCGTATTCAAAAAAAAATATGTCTCAAAATAAATTAAAAATAATGACTGAGAGTGAAATTAAAAGATTTGTAATGTTTTATGAGAGAATAACTAAAAAGATGCTCATAGATATGCCTAAATTTGCTGATATAATTGTACCAATTAGTTCAAACCATCAACCAAAAAAAATTATATTAAATTAGATGGATTCTTTTAAAAAATTTTGTTTATTAATTTTTTTTATAAGCACAAGTGCTTATTCTGCTGAAAATATTAACAAGTCCTTGGTATCAGCTTATCTAAATAATCCAAAACTTAATGCAGAAAGAGAAAGAACCAAGGCTGTTGATGAAAATTTAGTACAAGCATTCAGTGCGTTTAAACCGACTGTAACAATATCAGCTTACAAAAGTGATACCGATAGTTCTAAAATAACAACTTCGACAGGATTACCTTCTCCTTCTACTAACGCACAAACTACAGCTAAATCAATTACAATTGAGCAAAAGTTATTTAATTTTGATGATATATATAATTATCAAAAAGAAAAAAATTCAGTAGAAATTGCTAGATATACTTTAAAAAAAGTTGAACAAGATATTCTTCTTGAAGCTGTCGAGGCTTATGCTTCCACACTACTTGCTCAAAAAAAATTAATTTTTAACAAAGAAAATTTAGACCTATCTGAAAAACAGGTTGAATTAGATAAAAGTAGATTAGAACGTGGTATAATTACAATTTCAGATTTAGCACAATCAGAGAGTTCATTAGCAGCAGCACAGTCTAACCTATTAAATGCCGAAAATGAATTGTTAATAGCTAAAAAAAATTTTAAGAATGTAATTGGATATGATCCCGTAGATTTACAGGAAATAAATAATTTAAATTTAAACCTACCTAAGTCTTTAGAAGAAACTTCAGTATCAGCACAAAAAGATAATCCTATTTTAAAAATTTCAGAGTTTTCTCTAAAAAAAGCAGAAGACGAGCATAAAATAGCTATAGCTGAACTTTCTCCAACTTTTAGTTTGTCATTGGGAATTACTGATTATGATGGCTACAGTTCAAGCGTAGATAAAACAAAGCAATCAGTTGCAAAAGCTCAAGCTTCAATTCCTCTTTATCAAGGAGGAAAGCAGACCTCATTAATCATTCAAAAGAAATCTTTATTAGATAGTGCTGAATTAGATTTGCAAAATTCTAAAAATGTTGTGGACAAAGACTCTTATTCGGCATGGTCAAATTATAGACTTTCTATAAGTAATGCTGAGCTAACAAAGTTAAGAGTAAAAGCATCTGAGATTGCTTATGAGGGTATTATTCAAGAGTATGAGTCTGGATCGAGATCTACATTAGATGTTATTACTTCGAGATCGACACTACTTGAATCAAGGATAAATAATGCAATCTCAGATAAAGATAGAATTGTTTCTCAATTTAAACTTTTATCTTCTACAGGTGGGCTGACAGCAAAAAATTTAGCTTTAGAGACAAAATTATATGATCCTAACGATTATCCAAATAAGAGCTGGATAAGACATATTTTTTAGTAAAAAAACCATATATTTCATATACTTAATAATATAATTGAATAAAAGAACAAAATGTGTACATTTGTTTTATTGAGTCGTTAGACAATAAATAAATTAAAAAGGAAAAAAATGACTAAAAATACTCTAAAAGTTGTAAATACTGAAAAGACTGAAGATAAAAAAGAAAAGCAAAAAGCTTTAGACGCTGCGATAAGTCAAATAGATCAAAATTACGGAAAAGGTTCTGTAATGAGATTAGGACAGTCTAGAGTCCTAGATATAGAATCTGTATCAACTGGATCATTAGGATTAGATCTTGCACTTGGAATTGGAGGACTTCCCAAAAGTAGAATTGTAGAAATTTATGGACCGGAGTCATCAGGAAAAACTACGTTGTCTTTACAAGTTATTGCTGAGGCGCAAAAAAAAGGTGGAATATGTGCATTTATAGATGCGGAGCACGCTCTTGACCCTGTTTACGCGAAAAAATTAGGGGTTAACACTACCGAATTATTAATTTCTCAACCAGATACAGGGGAACAAGCCCTTGAGATCGCAGATACTTTAGTTAGATCAGGATCTATTTCTGTTCTAGTTGTAGACTCTGTAGCCGCTTTAACTCCAAGAGCAGAGTTAGAAGGAGAGATGGGTGATCATCATATGGGTTTACAAGCACGATTAATGAGTCAGGCCTTAAGAAAATTGACCGGATCTGTTTCTAAAACAAATACTATGATCATTTTTATAAATCAAATAAGAATGAAGATAGGAGTTATGTTTGGTAGTCCAGAAACAACTGCCGGAGGGAATGCGCTTAAATTTTATTCATCTGTAAGACTTGATATTAGAAGAATAGGGGCAATAAAAGATAAAGAAGAAATAATTGGCAATCAAACACGAGTTAAAGTTGTAAAAAATAAAGTTGCTCCTCCATTTAAAGTAGTAGAGTTTGATATCATGTATGGAGAAGGTATTAGTAAAATGGGAGAGGTTGTGGATTTAGCGGCAAAAGCAAATATTATAGAAAAAGCTGGAGCTTGGTATTCCTACAAAGGAGAAAAAATAGGACAAGGAAGGGATAATGTTAAACAATACCTAAAGTTAAATCCAAAGATTGCAGCTGAGATTGAAATGGCAGTAAGAACAAATGCTAAACTGATTTCAGAAAAATTAAGTGAACATTCTGAAAATCATCCAGAAGAAAAAGAAGACAATCAAGTTAAGTAAATTTAAATATAAATATTCCTAATACGTTAAAAAAGGCGCTTTTAAAAAAAGCGCCTTAGCATTCTAGACATATATATAAAAAGTTGTATCTATAAGTGTAATGGGTACAAAAACAGTTACAGAATGCAGAAGTACATTTAAGAATTTTTTTTTAAAGAATTCCCATCAAATCGTAGATTCTAGTCCTTTAGTTCCTCAAAACGATCCAACATTAATGTTTACAAATTCAGGAATGGTTCAATTTAAAAATGTTTTTACAGGTTTAGAAAAGGTTCCTTTTAAAAGAGCGACAACATCTCAAAAATGTGTGAGGGCCGGAGGTAAGCATAATGATTTAGAAAATGTCGGATACACTCCAAGACATCATACTTTTTTTGAGATGTTAGGAAATTTTTCATTTGGGGATTATTTTAAGGAAACAGCAATCAAATTTGCATGGGAATTAATTACAAAAGATTATGGTATTTCAAAAGAAAAATTAACAGTTACAGTTTTTCATGAAGATGATGAAGCATTTAATTTTTGGAAAAAAATCTCTGGGTTACACGATAGTCGAATTATAAGAATTAAAACCAACGATAATTTCTGGTCAATGGGTGACACAGGACCATGTGGTCCATGTTCTGAGATTTTTTATGATCATGGGGATCATCTTAAAGGAGGCCCCCCAGACTCTATAGATCAAGATGGAAATAGATTTGTAGAAATCTGGAATCTTGTTTTTATGCAATTTGAACAAATTTCTAAAGATAGAAGAGTAAATTTACCAAAACCATCTGTGGATACAGGAATGGGACTTGAAAGAATTGCAGCAGTTCTTCAAGGCACACATGATAATTATCAGATAGATTTATTTAAAAATATAATAAAGTCGGCAGAAAATTTTATTAATAAAAAAGTTTCAGATAAAAATATTTCAAGTTATCGAGTAATAGCGGATCATTTGAGAGCAACTGCATTTTTAATAGCAGATGGAGTTTTGCCATCAAATGAGGGTAGGGGATATGTACTTAGAAGAATCATGCGCAGAGCTATGCGACATGCCTTTACTTTAGGCTCAGATTTACCTGTCCTTTATAAAATTCTTCCAACGCTTATATCGGAAATGAGTTCAGAGTACTCTGAACTTAAAAGAGCCGATTCTTTAATAACTGAAAATTTAAAGTTAGAGGAGGAAAGATTTTCTATAATGTTAAAAAATGGAATGAAAATTCTAAATACAGAAATTAATAAAGTAACAAATAATAAGCTTTCAGGAGATATAGCCTTTAAATTATATGATACCTATGGCTTTCCTTTGGATCTTACCCAAGATTTTTTAAAAGATAAAAAAATATCTGTTGATGAAATTAAGTTTAATTCTTTAATGGCTGAGAGTAAAAAAATTGCAAGAGCCTCATGGAAAGGTTCTGGTTCTGACCAGACATCAAAAATATGGTTTGAACTAAAAGAAAAATACGGTCCCACCGAATTTTTAGGTTACAATTCAGAAAGTTCACAAGGGGTAATTTTATCTATTGTTAGTCATGATAAAGAAATTGAAAGTTTAAATAAAAATTCTGAATTAGCTCTTATTTTAAACCAAACGCCATTCTATGGTGAGTCTGGAGGCCAAGAAGGAGATAAGGGAATTATATCAAATAAAAATTTTATATTTGAAGTAATCGACACTAAAAAAATGTTTGGTGATTTTTATATACATTTTGGAAAACTCATTTCTGGAGAAATAAAAAAAGGTGATAATGTAAATCTTAAAATAGACTCATTAAAAAGACAGAATATTCGCGCCTATCATTCGGCAACACATTTGCTTCATGAGTCGTTAAGAAGAACCCTTGGAAAGCATGTTGTTCAAAAGGGATCATACGTTGGACCAGATAGATTACGTTTTGATTTTAGCCATAATAAGCCAATTACTGATGATGAAATGATCAATATCAATAATTGCGTAAATAAAATTATTGAACAAAAATCAGATGTTCAAACAAGACTTATGACACCAAAAGCAGCAGTGGCAGAAGGAGCGTTAGCATTATTTGGGGAAAAATATGGCGAAGAGGTGAGAGTTTTAACCATGGGCACTGATGGCAATAAAGTTTTTTCAATAGAACTATGTGGCGGAACACATGTAAAAAATACAAAAGAGATTGGAAAATTTTTAGTCGTAAGTCAGTCAGCCGTTGCAGCCGGAGTAAGGAGAGTTGAGGCTTTAAGAGACCAACAGTTAGCAGAATATTTAAGAAAAAAAGAAAATGAGCAGGATGAGTTTAATAAAAATAAATTAGATCAAGTTAATGAATTAGAAATAAAGATAAAAGGATTAGGGGGTAATATTAAAGAAGTTAAAGAGAAAAATATTTTAACAAGAATTGATATTTTAAAAAAAATTTTAGAGGATTTAGAGGCTAAAAATATTTTATTAGATAAAAATAAAAATATAGTCAAAGATATTGATCGCCATAAAATTAGCATTAGGTTTCAAAAAATATTTAATTATCCAGTAAAAAGAATTCAAAATCTAATTGAAGATCAAAAAAAACAATTAAATAAAAAAATTATAATTTTATATTCCATCAACGATGAAAAGATTACAATTGCAGTGGGAGTTACTAATGATTTGATACATGAATATGACGCTTCAAAGCTAGCAAAGGAAATAGGATTAATTTTAGGTAGCAAAGGTGGTGGGGGACGAAAAGATTTTGCTCAAGCTAGCGGTGGTTCTGATATATCAAAAATTGATAGTTCTTTCGAAAAAATTTTAAAAAAAATTAATTAATTTAGTTTCTTTTTTAAATTTGAATTTATAGTTTCTAAAAATTCAGTTGTTGTTTGAAATTTTGCGTCTTTATTAATTAAAATAGCAAGATCTTTTGTCATATATCCATTTTCAACACTCTCAATACAGACTTTTTCTAGAGTGTTAGAAAACTTTATTAATTCATTATTATCATCTAACTTTCCTCTGTGGGCAAGTCCCCTAGTCCAAGCAAAGATAGAAGCTATTGGGTTAGTAGATGTTTGTTTGCCTTTTTGATGTTCTCTAAAGTGCCTTGTTACAGTTCCGTGAGCCGCCTCTGCTTCAACAGTTTTACCATCAGGAGTCATTAATACACTTGTCATTAACCCCAAAGATCCAAAGCCTTGTGCAACAGTATCAGATTGAACATCGCCATCATAATTTTTACAAGCCCATACATATTTTCCACTCCATTTCATTGCACAAGCAACCATGTCATCGATTAGTCTATGCTCATATGTAATTCCGATTTCGTTAAACTTAGATTTAAATTCTTTTTCATATACCTCTTGGAATAAATCTTTAAATCTTCCATCATAGGCTTTTAAAATTGTATTTTTTGTAGATAAATAAACTGGCCATTTACGTAAAATTCCATAATTCATACATGCCCTTGCAAAATCTTTTATTGAGTCGTCTAAATTATACATAGCGAGAGCTACACCAGGACTTGTAAAATTAAAAACTTCATGTTCGATTGTTTGTTTATTATCCTCTGATATCCATTGAATCTTAAGTTTACCTTTGCCAGGAATCTTAAAGTCAGTGGCTTTATACTGGTCACCGAAAGAATGTCTTCCTATTACAATTGGGTCAGTCCATGAAGCGACTAACTTTGGAATATTTTTACAAATAATAGGCTCCCTGAATATGGTTCCGCCTAAAATGTTTCTGATAGTTCCATTTGGAGATTTCCACATCTTTTTTAGTTTAAATTCTTTAACTCTTTCTTCATCTGGCGTAATTGTTGCGCATTTAACTCCAACACCATATTTTTTTATTGCATTAGCAGAATCAATTGTAATTTGATCATCAGATTTATCTCTACTTTCCATACCTAAATCAAAATACTTAAGTTCAATATCAAGGTAGGGAAGAATTAGTTTTTGTTTAATAAAATCCCAGATAATCCTTGTCATTTCATCGCCATCAAGCTCGATAACTGGATTTTTTACTTTAATTTTTGACATTGGTTTTTTTGATATAAATAAAAAATATTTTTATATAGTATGTTTTTAAATAATTAAATATTTATGTTTGATATTATTTTTCCTCCATTACACAAAGAAGGTTATAGAATGTTAGCAATAGCAGTAATAGTTACAATGCTGCTAATTTTAGTTAATAAAATTTTAGGTGCTATAGGTTTTATTTTAACAATCTGGGTTTATTATTTTTTTAGAGATCCAGAAAGATATCCAATTAATGATGATAGTTTTTTAGTTAGTCCAGCTGATGGAGTTATAAGCTTGATAACAAATGTTAGGGGTCCTAAAGAACTTAATATGGAAAATAAGGAATACCAAAGAGTAAGTGTTTTTATGAACGTTTTTAATTGCCATGTAAACAGAGTGCCTATTTCAGGAAAAATAGATGAAATATTTTATAAGCCAGGAAAATTTATTGATGCATCTTTAGACAAGGCTAGTGAGGACAATGAAAGAAATTTAATTAAATACTCTAATGGTTCAGGAAAAACATTCGCCATAGTACAGATTGCTGGGTTAATAGCTCGAAGAATTATTTGTGAAGTTAAGCAAGGTCAGAATTTAAATCAGGGAGATAGAATTGGAATTATAAGATTTGGTAGTAGAGTTGATCTTTATTTTGATAATGATTATAAACTTTTAGCAAAACAAGGTCAGACAGTTGTTGCTGGAGAAAGTTTACTGGCAAAAATTTAAATATTATTTTCAAAATGATTCACCCAAGATATGTAATACCCAGCATTATAAGTATTCTAGGTTTATGCGTAGGTCTTAGTTCAATTAAGTTTGCTCTCAACTCTCAGTTTGAGCATGCAGTGATTGCTATTACTATTGCCTCAATCATTGACACAATTGATGGAAGAATTGCAAGATTAATAAAAGGGACTTCAAAATTTGGAGCTGAATTAGATTCTTTAATCGACTTTATTAACTTTGGAGTTGCTCCAGCAATTACAGTTTATATTTGGATTTTAAAAGATTTGGGAAATATTGGTTGGCTTTTAGTTTTATTTCATTCGGTTGCATGCTGTTTAAGGCTAGCTAGATTTAATTTGGGATCAAAAATGAATAATGAAAAATGGAGAGAAAATTTTTTTACTGGCGTTCCTTCTCCAGCAGGTGCAGGAATATTACTTTTGCCATTAATTTTATTGTTAAGTGATTTTTCATCTAATTATGACTATAGAACATTAGCAATACTTTTTATAATAGCTTCCACTTTTTTAATGATTAGCAAAATTCCAACCTATTCTTTAAAAGGAATAAAAGTTAGTCGACCATTCTTGATATTTCTTTTGCTATTAATAGCTACTTATTTTGGCTTTTTAATTCATTACCCATTTAATACTCTTTTATTTACAGGATGCTTATATTTATTGCTAATACCTATAAGTTTTATTCATTTTAAAATTATAAAAAAAAGATCTTCAAAAGCCTCTGATAGCTTAATTTCTGAAGATTTTATATGATAGATAGAGCAATTATATCCTTAGCTGACTCTAAGTATTTTGCACTTTTAAATGAGTTAATTGATTCTATTTTAAGTTTTAAAGAGAGCAAAAGTGTGTCGATTTGTATATTAGATGCAGGACTTCAGTTAGATCAAATTAAGATTTTAGAAAAAAAAGTTTTTAAGATTGTTAAAGCTAAATGGGATATTGAAATTCCAGATTATAAAATTAAAGGTAGAGAGTGGCTTAAGAGTCAAGTTTCTCGGGCATTTTTGCCAGAATATTTTCCTGGTTTTAAAAAATATCTTTGGATTGATGCCGATGCATGGGTAAATGACTGGTCGTCTGTTGAACTTTATTTTAAGGGAAGCGATAACAAAACTTTATCAATATCAACTTCAGCAGATCGAGCTTATGGTCGAGTCTTAAGAGCTGATTGGGTTTTTAGTAACATCGCATTTATAAGATCTCAAAATTATAAACATGCTAAAAGTTCCGGATTTTCAAATAAAATCTGTAGAGAAGTTGCGCTTAAGCCTCATTTAAATATTGGTGTATTTTGTTTAGAAAATGATGCTCCACATTGGTCAGTTTGGCAAACAAATTTAAGACAGGCATTAAAAAAAGGGAGAATCTTTGGTTCTGAGCAAGTAGCGATGAATATTTCCGTTTATGTTGATAATATGAAAGTAGAAATATTACCTACATACTGTAATTGGTACGCGCTCGATAAATTAAAATATGATGATGTTAATAAAAGTTTTGTTGAAAACTACTTACCTAATCATAAAATTGGAATTATCCACTTAGCAGGCAAACATAATGATAAATATAGACTTTCAAGTGATACTCTTATTGACGTGCCCACCCTTGATAATAAAGTAATAAAAAAAAATATAAGATTTAAAAAGAAGATTTGAAAAAATTTAAAAACAAAAGTTTAACAGCAAGTTCTAAAAATTGGATTGCTCGACAATTTAGCGATCCTTATACTAAGTTAGCTAAACAAAAAGGATATAGATCTAGATCAGCTTTTAAACTTATAGAAATTAACGATAAGTTTAAATTTTTAAAAAATAATTTGAATATTTTAGACCTTGGAAGTGCTCCGGGCGGATGGTCACAGGTTTGCGCTGAAATAAATAAAAATGGTAAAAACTTATCAATAGATATTTTAAATATGGAAACAATCGATAATATTTTTTTTTATAAAAAAGATTTTAATGATTCTGATTTTTTGGATTTTATAAATGATTTTTTTAAACAGAATAAAGTCGATATTGTGTTGTCTGATATGGCTGTTAATACAACGGGTAATAAAGATTTAGATGCAATCAAAACCAACGCTATAGCCTTAGATGTGGTAAATTTATCTAAGTTAATTTTAAAGAAAAAATCCTTATTATTAGTAAAAATTTTTAGTGGTAAGGACGAAAATATATTAATTAAAAATGCTAAAGAATTATTTAAGGATATTGAAAGAATTAAACCAGATTCAAGCAGAAAAGAATCTCGTGAAATGTATTTATTATGTAAAGATTTAAAAATTATTTGACTTTAAGATTTTTATATAATAAATTTATATATGGAAATCCCTGAAGCTTTAACTTTTGATGATGTCTTGCTCGAGCCTAGACATTCTTCTGTCCTACCTAAGGAAACTTTAGTTTCAACAAAATTATCAGAATCAGTAACACTTGGTATCCCCCTTATTGCCTCTGCAATGGACACAGTTTCAGAATATAAATTGGCAATCGCAATGGCTCAATCTGGTGGCATGGCATGTATACATAAAAATATGAGTGTGGAGGATCAGGTTAATCAAATTAAATTAGTTAAAAGATTTGAGTCAGGAATGGTCATTGATCCAATTACCATTGATGCTGAGGCATCTTTGCTTGAGGCAACAGAACTAATGAAAAATCATAAAATATCAGGAATTCTAGTCGTTAATAAAAATCTAAAATTGGTTGGGATACTAACAAATAGAGACGTTAGATTTGTTACGGATAAAAAAATTAAAGTTAAAGATTTAATGACTAAAGAGTTAGTTACAGCAAAAGTTGGCACATCACTAACAGAAGCAAAAAAAATATTATTCAAAAATAAAATAGAAAAATTAATTATTGTAGATAATAATTTTAAATGTAGAGGACTAATTACTGTAAAAGATATTCAAAAGTCACAAATTTACCCAGAAGCGGCAAAAGATAAAAAAGGTTCATTAATCGTAGCTGCTGCAGTTGGTACCGGTAAAGAAAATATTATTAGAGCCGAGCAATTGGCAAATGCTGGTGCTGACGTTATAATTTTAGATACAGCTCATGGGCATTCAATATCTGTATTAAAAACATTAGAGAGTATTAAAAAAAATATTAAAGTAACAATTGTAGCAGGAAATATAGCGACAGCTGAAGGTGCAAGAGCATTAGTTGATCATGGAGCCGATGCAATAAAAGTTGGTATAGGACCAGGTTCAATTTGTACTACAAGAGTCGTGGCGGGTGTAGGAGTTCCGCAGTTTTCAGCAATATATAATGTTGCAAAATCGATAAAAAATAAAAAAATTAAAATTATAGCTGATGGCGGTATTAGGTATTCTGGAGATATTGCTAAAGCTATTGGAGCTGGAGCTGATGCTGTTATGATCGGATCATTATTTGCCGGAACGGAGGAAAGTCCAGGAGATGTTTTTTATTATCAGGGCAGAAGTTATAAATCTTATAGAGGCATGGGTTCAATTGGCGCAATGTCTAGAGGATCAGCCGATAGATATTTCCAAGAAGAAATTAATAATTCACTAAAACTAGTACCAGAGGGAATTGAAGGTAGAGTTCCATATAAAGGACCTGTCAGAGCAGTTATCCATCAACTTATTGGTGGATTAAAAGCATCTATGGGATATGTGGGTGCAAAAAATATTTTAGAATTAAAAGAAAAAGCAAAGTTTGTTAAAATAACAAATTCAGGATTAAAAGAGAGTCATGTTCACGATATACAAATTACAAAACAGTCACCAAATTATCCATTTGAAAGTTAATAATGAAAAAATATTTTAAAAATTTGGTGATATTATTTTTAGTAATTTTACCATTCAAGGTTTTGGGTAATAATATTAGTTATTATAATCAAGGTTTAAAATTTTTTAATGAAAAAGACTATAAAGAAGCTAAGTATTATTTTGAAAAGGATATAGTATTTAATACTAAGAATGAAAAATCTTATTTATATTTGTCAAAAATATCAGCTATTAATAAAGATAGTATTCAGCAAAAGATTTATTTAGACACAATCTTAGTTCTAAACCCCAAAAATGAAGAAGCATTATATTTAAAGATTTTATTAAATATAGAAGAAGGCGATTTTAAAAAAGCGCAAGAAAGTAATTTAATTTTTGCAAAAGTTTGTAAAGAATTATGTTCAAAAAAAAATGATTTATCAAAAATGATTATAATCGATAAGAGATAATGAAAGATATTTCTTATGTAGATAAAATAGTCATAGTAGATTTTGGATCGCAAACTACACAACTAATTGCAAGAAGAATTAGAGAACTCGGTGTATATTGTGAAATTATTAGTTGTTACAAAATTGATAATTTAACAAATGAAATCAATATAAAAGGAATTATTTTATCAGGTGGTCCTCTATCAATTACCAAAACTTCTTATTTAGGTATCCCAAAGAAAATTTTAAATTTTAATAAGCCAATCCTTGGAATTTGTTATGGGCATCAATTGTTAGCAAAACAATTAGGAGGGGTTGTAAAAAATTATAAAAAAAGTGAGTTTGGAAGATGTGAAATTTTTAGTGATAAAAAATCTATACTAACAAAAAATTTTTTTAACAAAAATAAGAAAACTGAAGTATGGATGAATCATAATGACGTAGTAATTAAAACACCAAAAGGATTTGAAGGAATAGCTTCAAGCCATGACTATAAATATACAATTATACAAAATAAAAGAAAAAAAATATTTGGAGTTCAGTTTCATCCAGAGGTAATTCATACAATTAACGGAAATATTTTATTTAAAAATTTTTTATTCAATATTTGTAAATTAAAAAAAAATTGGAATTCTAAAAATCAAATAAACTACTTAATAAAAAATATAAAATCAGAGGTAAGAGACGAGAGCGTTTTGTGTGCCTTATCAGGAGGAGTTGATAGTAGTGTACTAGCGGCTTTATTATACAGGGCTATTGGAAGAAAATTGCACTGTTTTTTTATAAATACTGGGTTACTTAGAAAAAATGAAGAACAAGAGGTAATTAATGTTTTTAAAAAAAATTATAAAGTTAAATTAAATTATGTTGATGCATCTCACATTTTCTTAAAGGCTCTGAAAAATATTTCTGACCCTGAAACTAAAAGAAAAATTATTGGAAAAATATTTATAAAAATTTTTGAAAGAGAATCAAAAAAATTTAAAAATATTAAATATTTAGCACAAGGAACTTTGTATCCTGATGTTATTGAAAGCCAAAGTCACCATGGAGGGCCTTCATCCGTAATTAAATCGCATCATAACGTGGGTGGATTACCAAAAAAAATGAAATTTAAACTAGTAGAGCCATTTAGAGAATTGTTTAAAGATGAGGTAAGAAAAATTGGTATTACTTTAAAATTATCAAAAGAAATAGTTTTTAGACATCCCTTTCCCGGCCCTGGGCTAGCAATAAGAATTCCAGGAAAAGTTGATAAGATAAAAATTAAAATTTTGCAGGAAGCGGATAGTATTTTTATTAATGAATTAAAAATAAGAAATCTTTATAAAAAAATTTGGCAAGCATTTTCTGTTTTATTGCCAATAAAAACAGTGGGAGTTATGGGAGATTCTAAAACCTACGACTTTGTATGTTCCTTGAGAGCAGTTACATCCCAAGATGGAATGACTGCTGATTTTTATAATTTTAAGAACAAAGATTTAGCTGAAATATCTAATAAAATTATTAATAGCGTAAAGGGTATTAATAGAGTTGTTTATGATATTACATCAAAACCCCCAGCAACAATTGAGTGGGAATGAAATTTATGAAAAAAAAAATAACAATTAATAATGTAAAACAAAAAAAATTTAATAAGCCTCTTGTTTGTTTAACAGCTTATACAACACCGATGGCACAAATTTTAGACAGATATTGTGACGTAATATTAGTTGGGGACTCATTAGGAATGGTATTACACGGAATGAAATCTACTAGAGATGTTACTCTAGAGATGATGATTATGCATGGAAAGGCAGTAAGGAGAGGGATCGAAAATAGTTTATTAGTTGTTGATATGCCAATTGGAACGTATGAAAAAAATCCTAAAATAGCTTTAAGAAATGCTAGAAAAATTATGAAGGAGACACGATGCGATGCTGTAAAAGTTGAAGGGGGGATTAAAGTTTATGAAACAATAAAATGTTTAGTAAATAATAATATTCCTGTAATGGGGCATGTAGGATTATTGCCACAAAGTGTTAAAAAAAAATCAGACTATAGAGTTAAAGGAAAAGATCATTTAAGTT
>Ga0194133_10005215_pt1 | contig 16703 bp, 7 predicted proteins | sample TA2KigOf40mmetaG_FD_155448 | JGI IMG/M metagenome (GOLD analysis project Ga0194133, IMG submission 155448) | Freshwater microbial communities from Lake Tanganyika, Tanzania - TA2015055 Kigoma Offshore 40m | ecosystem: Environmental > Aquatic > Freshwater > Lake | place: Tanzania: Lake Tanganyika... | reverse complement strand
AAACAGATGTTTATCACTCTTTATTCTTTTGTCCTTATCGAGAGTGTCTCATTCTTAAAAAGGTGCTATAATGTATGTCAGTGTTGTAGTTCTGGAAGAATGAATAAACTGAATTTGAATTTGAATTGAAGTAATATAGTAGCGTAACTTAAATTTAAACTTGAATCTAAATGTGTGTGCTATTTAAAGGAGATCATTTTATCCAAGCTTCTGCACAACAATCAATTCCGACTTAGATAATCATCTTGAGGAAAGGATAACATAAGGGCAAATGCAAGGGGTCAAAGTTTTTGCCCAGACTAGGGATTGAAGCCTAGTCTTCCAATTCTCAGCTTGTCTCAAGATATCACAGCAGCGAACTACGACGAACCTTGTCTTTTGAATTTCCAAGTAACATTTAATTTGAATGATGAAAATCAATTTTGAGTAAAAAATGTCGGGAATTTTTCCCTTGTTGTCTCTTGCTTCATTTTCAGAAAAAAGAAAATTACAGGAAATATGAAAATTGTAAAGTTGAATAGCCGTGAAAGTGTTACTTTTTGATGTATGTAAAATATTTTTAATTTCCGTGTAATGTGAATTAGAGCATTTTTTAATGAATAAATGAATACAACCAAACATTTTAAAATGACATTAACCTTTCAGTTAATAATAATGGAATTACTGTAGCCTAAATACTTTCCTGTCGGTTTCAAAGACGAATTTGTTTTGAATTTTATTGGGTTTTTTTTCAGGTACTTGCAATATATTTTTGTCAAACATGGGGGTTTTCATGTTTTATTCCTTGAAAGTAATAAAATCTTTCTCTTTTTTTAATTTTACCAAACTCCATTAACTGATTGATGAGGTGTGTTAATCTTTTGAAATTTGTTACTATACTTTTTGTTTCCTTTCTGAAAGTTGGTAAAACTTTTACAAGTCGGAAATTTTCTATAGTTTATCAAGTTGAAGAAAAAAACTTTGATCACAATCTTTCACAAACAGAAACCCAGATGATGATTGAAAAAGTGACACTTAATTTGATTTTTAAGTTTACTTCAAACCTTCACTTGTAAAAACCCATATAATATTTTTTCCTCGTTTCTCGAGATTTTTGTAGGAACTAAAGATTGCAGGCTTGGCCTATGGGCCTAGATTATAGCTAGGGTAGAAAAATTTGCAATGCACTTTGGATGATTTGTAGAGAGGATTTCTTATCCAACTTTCTTTCATTGATATCATCCTTTTGAGTATTTCATTTTCATTGTAATGAGGTTTTATTTACAAGAATAAATATTTAAAATAAAAAACTAGCTTTATCTGCTCAGGATTTAAACACATAACAATGCAAATATTTAACTTTATAAACTAGGATGTCACGTTCGCCTAGATACTCCGTTTTTTTGACATTTTTTACTTCAAATTAAGTCAATATCCTTTCACATTGGGCAAGAATTTGATTGAAAATGCCTGTCTTTTAATGTGTGACAAAAAATCAAAGAAAGTAGTTGTCTAAAAAGAATTTATTATTCGAAAAAATCTTGCTTTGAAAATTTCTTTATTTTCAGCAGTTTCATATATGTGTCACATATTTGTAACAAAGTAAGATATTCTTAAGAAAGTGTCACGAAATGGACAATGCATTTTTGAGAAAATATTTATTCTACCCTTGCAGTGGCTTGCAAAATTACAACAATTCTTTGCTGGCCAAGTAACCTTTCGAGAAATATTCAAAAATGCCAAAGACTGATTTTAACAAAACAGTTGAGTTCTCACTCGACCGACTTTCAACAGACACAGAAAATTTAAGAAACACCTCCTTTGAGGAGAATTACAGGGTGAGAGGGACAGGCATTAAACTTGATTGATGAAAAATAATCTTTTGCCTTTTGCATATGCTCAAGAGACCCATTCCCAATTCCACAGATATTTGAAAAGGTGTAAATTTGACAATTTGTTGAGTCCAAGTGGGAAAGTCAATTTCCTTCATCATACAGTTAGCATTCATTTCATCACAGGTTATATCAATTGAATCTTTGCTGAATTATCGTTTCTGCTTTTATGTATAGAGAACAATCATTTTGATAATTTAAAATTGTAATTTTTAAAAAACTTCCGGTAAAAATCGACAAGATAATTTTTAATAATTAAACTGATAATGACTTATTAGTGGAATATACAATCATCAAAGTTAATTGTTCTCCAAAATGGGTCACCTTAAGGATGGCTAATTTGACCACATACTTTTCAGAAATGAAACAAACGACCTGATTGGCCATTCCTGAACCAAAAATGCTGAATCAACTGTAACTTTCTTACATTCGTGAGTTTAAGCCACCTGAATTGAGTAAATGGGCTTATTTTCTAGCAATATCAAAGTACTTAAAGGTATTATTCTAAGTCTTTGCATTCATTACAAAAGACTGTGGATCTTAAAACCACCTTTCTTTAGTTAATTGACATTTTTTAATAGGGAAAACTTTGATTTTCAAAGTTGTGTCTTTGTAGTCAGTCTTAAACTCAATTATAGTCGAGCAAATGGAGAAAATGATTCAAGGTTGGTCAAGAATAAATTTTTACTATTTTCCTTTTCAAAAAAGTCTGTGGAATCTTAAGAATGTTATTGGAGAGCCTTTATTGCAGATCAAGTGGATATGAGGAAACTTGTGACTTGTGACTTTTTCTGCAAAAACTGTTCAAAGTTATTGATCAATATTTAACTTTTAAGCCTCAACCATAGCATCATTAAAATTATAATTGTGGCTTTGTTTGTAGATAACTTTATTGAAGCATATTATCTTCAAAAAATTTCATAATGTTGGTCTAAATGAGGAGGCTGATAACAAACATTGCCAAATGAGCTACATTCATACGTTCAGCGAAAAATCAAAATTTTACAGGAGCAAAATGCTTATTACAATTGATTGATTCATTGACAGCTTTTATTTCAAATTGATTATTCACTCTCCTTGGAGAAAAACTTTACAACAATTCAAAGTTAAAATTGACAGATCAGTTATCACAAATATAATACAGAAAAATCAATCATCATCATTAAAAATGATCAAATTTTCAAATAGTTAAAAAATGATTTCTTAATCAGAATTCATTCAATTCCTGATCCAGCCGTGGTTCACTGATTTCCTTCATGCACGTCAATCTGTTTTGTAGGGCCTGATGCCCTTTGGTTGTTTTAGATCCATGCTTAGATACAATGTTTGTAAAATCAAAAATGCAGATCAAACTGCTAAACCCTACTTTTTCTTTTGTTAATTTTTGAGTTTATTAAAAGGTGCATTGATTTTAAATCTAAATTTCATTATTTGGACATCAATTAGACAATGTGCAAAAGTTTCAAGACGTTTCTTCCCACTTTTCTCCGCTCTTAATTAAGTTGGCTCCTATTATGAAAATATTTATGAAATTGTTGCCTAAAAATACTCTCTGATTGTAGTATCATAAAATAAAAATATTTTTCGATAAGATCCGAAGCAAGACATCTTTCTTGGTTTTGAAAGTCCATTTAAAGTTGCTTATGTTAAAATCACACAATGTGATATTTTTCTGACCAATTCCATTTATGGCCCTCAAGTTTGTTTCGAATATTTACATTTTATAATACTTTTCCCTTACAAATCGAGATAAATAAACAAGAGAAACATCTTTTCAAGTTTTTTATTAGAATAATTGAAAATGGCCGGTAAAACATTTTATTCTTTTCAGTTTTCTCCTGAATTTTTTCTTCCCCCGACGTGGGTCAAAAAAATTTGAAGCTATTTGAGCAAAAAAAATTCCTTATACGAATCTATTAGATCAACAACCTGACAAATCAGATTATCTGTCAAATATTTAAAGTCTAATAAAGAAAAAATGGAATATTTTTTCCAAAAATGAAGGGAAAGTTCAATGCAAGACAAAAGTTCAGACTTGCTACTTTTTGTGTGTTGAATTGAACAGCCTTAGCTCGTGGCTTTTTGGGCAAGCTGATTTATTGAAATGGGATTCAGGCGAAATTACGAAAACCAAGTTCGAATGTGAGAACCAATACTAGTAATTTTTAAATTCCTTTCCAACATTTTCATTCAACAACATGACTTTGTGATTTTCGGTCAACTTTGATGTCTTCATGTCACATGCATTTTCGACACGGGTTAAAAGAATTATCGGATGAAGCAAGAAAGCTAAAGGTGTGATGAAATTTTAGATCAACATTTTCAATTTTACTCTCTAAAAAGTGGTAGATTTTTCTTCTGCTGAAAGATTTAAAGTGTGCTGTATTCTGTTTGTCCATTAGTTGTGATTTTCCCCCTTTCTTTTCCAAAAGACCAACCAATCTGGAAAAATACAATACTTAAAAAACATCCTCTCAGTTCGTCAAAACAAATGATGCAGGATTTTGAAAAATAAGAATTTGAATGGGTGAATAAAGTATCTTATGATTAAACCGATGCTTCAATCAAATTGTGTCGACTTTTTTTGTACCAAGAGCATGATATTTGGGAGAAAGACTTTACTTTTGTTTGTGAGAGTTAATTTGGAAAAGAAGTTTGTCTTCTCAGATGAAACCCTATTTGAATGAAGTTTCTTTAGTTGGAAATTCAATATTTTTGCACGGGACTCTTTTCTGATCATGAGCTCCTAACCTTGGAGACGTTGAAGATCTTAAAGCTGATGTGAATTGACGTTTATTTGGCATGTTTCTACGGGGAATTTGTTTCATATGAAATTTGATCTCAATTTAGTTTCTTTCGTTGAGATACAACCAACTTGCACATCAGGAGAAAAATAATTAAAAAAGATTGTGTGTTCAATTTCAGTTTTACGTTCAAAGTGATTTGTGAAAAAAAGATTTAGCTTGTAAAAAAGTTAATGATTGCAGTGCAGAAAAATCAAATTTCGTTCTTTGTTTGTAGACAGTATTGCTTTGCGGACAAGTAATATTAAGTAGACTTTAATAGGTCTAGACTAAAACATTTTCGAGGTTTTCCTTCTGGTGAAGGTCTTTTTTTAAAGTTCAAAGAAAATGATGTGTAGTTAAATGAAATACTGTCAAGGTCCTACCTATCTTTACTCTAATAAAGGAGGGTTGGCAAAGTGACTGTTTTTGTTATATGTTCATCGCCATCTTGTAACAGGTCTTCCTCCCCAGTGCACCGTTTGCTCGATGGCAGGAAGAGGTCTTTGGAAATAGGTCGGACCAGCTCGGCATCACAGGTAAAATGAACTGAAAGACTAGCGTGGGGTGCACCGTGTTTTTGGTAAAGAAAAAAAATAACCAAACGGTTTTTACTATCACCTTTTTGAAACTGATTTGACCCCTTGAAAAAAAATCATTTTATACTAAAAAATAAGTGAGCTTGTGCATTAGAAAATACGTTGATGCAACAGTTGTTGGTGATTGTGTCGACACAATGGGGTAAAACAGTTGCACCTAAATTTAGCGAAGAAGGTGTTGAAGTTCGAAAATCTTGTGCTTAAAAGGTGGTTTTTTTCCAAATCTAACCAAGACTTTTTTTACCTTCTCTCCTCCCCCTTCCCACCTTATTTTGTTCTCCCCATTTTCCTAAGTTTAAATTTTACCAATGACTTTGTCTGTTTGCCATTCTGTTCAAGTTCACATTCGAGAGCGCTGATATACCATTTTAGTTCGTTTTTCTTTCTCCCCTTTATTCATTGTATGTACTACGTTATGTTCCTAGGATCCAAAATACTGAGACTAAGAATTGAGAATTGTATTTGAGAGGGACGGGGCGGGCGTCGAGAGAGCGAGCAGCTCGGTGCTTTGCCGATCTTATATAGAGGTAGTCAGTTGTGTGCAAGCAAGAGCCGCCGAGTCTTGCTCAGTCCAAAGGTAAATAGGTTGAGTGAAGAAGATATTAAACGAATATTTGATTGTACTTTAACAAGAGTGGTCTTCATGTGTGTGAAAGTTTTAACAAACTGTTCCAATTGCCAGCCAATGGTTTCTTAGGAAAGGATTGGAAAGTGTTGAACTTGAAATTGTAAAAGAAAATAACCTGCTGGACTAAGGTGAGCACCGAGCTGTTGGCCTTTAGGGTTATTACTACCATCATGTTGTTGTGCCCGCTTGATGTTGTTTTTTCTGTTTTCATTTTTTTTGATGTTGTTCCCTTCAATAGAGAATATGAAGCCAAAACAGAAATTATATTTTTGAAAAAAGCCTTGCGTAACGGAGAAGTAGCCTCATTTCTTTTTTTCGTGTCCAGATTTTGCAACTTACTTCTTTTATTGCATCTTACAAACCCCCTGGGCAATTTATTGAAGAAGAACTTAAGTGTCGGGGAGAATAAAAAAGTAAAAACACTGATTCGTTTTTCTGAGATTTTGTTAAGATTGCCGCACTCTTTTTCAACGGTCTATTAGAATTTACTTGGATTAATAAGCATAAAAATTATCACATTTCCATAGAATAAGTTGTTAAATAATATTCAACAGTCGCGAAAACAGGTATTTAGAATGCAATTGAGACCATAAAAATAGCTAGAAGATGATTTGGCCTTTCATTAAAAAACAAACTTTTGTTCACGTTTCTTTGAGGGTAAACTCAAAGGATTCCCCGAATCGATAAAAACCTTCAGAGTGCAGCCTTACAAATATGATTCATTTGTTTGGGTATTCTGTCAAAAGGACCAATAGAATGTTTGACATGAGACAAGTAAAGTTTTGTTAGCGCAAAAAATTGAATTTCACGTTTAATTGAAAACATCAAAGGCAGCTGTAAAAAGTTTTAATGAGATATTTGTGTTTTCTTTTTTGTTGAAAACTCTACTTAGCCAAAAAGTCTTCAAAATAAAATAATTATCACCTATGATTCTTTTTTCTTGCAGGATTCCCTTCCGATTGATTGCCATGATGAGCCTGTTTCAGAAAAAGAAATTGAGGCTTTGGCCATCCACTTGGTACAGGGATAAAATGAATCTAAGATTGGCATTATTGGCACTTATTTTCAACCTTCATTTTCAAGTATCAGGTAAGAAAGTTTTCAAACTCAACAGGGTCAATTTTTTTGTTCTAAATAAAAATGATTTTCAAATACCATCAAACACGGATGGAGAAATTGATTAAATCCTATTTTTGAGTGGGTTTCATATTTCATTATTTCTACTTTGCAGTAGGCTAAAAATTTTAGAATAAAAATCTGACACAAACAGATACGTTTGGAAAGATAAAAACGTTTAGATTTTAAACGAAGTGGCAATTATTGACTTTAATTTACTTGATCAGCATAAAGAAACTGCAAAACATATTTGCAAGTTGCCTTGATAACTTCTTTTCATTCACGGGCATTCATGATCTGGTGTTTTTAGAGGACTTTCTTTTCCTATTGAAAACAAAATCATATGAATTCTCACACAGATCAATCATAGACCTTGCTCATGTGAACTTCAATTTCTTAAAGAACTTTTGCTAACCCACTAATCCCTCTCTCCTTCCTTTTTATACAAACATCTTTTTGCGACTTTGATAGAGGCACTTAGATTTTATCTCAATTAGTTGTCAGGACGAAGAAACCTGATTTTTTTTGTAAATTGTATAACATGAAATTGACATGACAACAAAGTAGCTTCAACCACAGCTAACAGTCAATTTGGTTAGGGAAAACGTTTGGGTTTCCCCTAACCAAATAAACGACATTTTTATTTGTTTATTTGACTGTTTTTGATTGTCACCATGTGTTATCTTTGCCACTAATGGTTTCCACTTTGTCAGTTTGGCAACCCTGGCTAAGAAAGTTTTGTGGAGAAGCCACCATTTCAAAGGCCCCCTGTCTCATAACTCAAGGCCAGATAAAGGCTAAACAATCAAACCAAAGAGAGAATACAAAAGAAATTATCTCTAAAAAGTAAAAAAATTGTATACCACAAAAAGTAAAGAAAACTTCCCCTAGATGTTCTTAAGGATTAGCAATTCGAGGATCATGATCTTGAAGAGAAACTTTAATTTTTGTTCCCTTTGACAATTCAAATTTTTTGTCTTCTCTTCACAATGTGCACGTCTTGAACTATAAAAATTTGGTGTGAAAATTAAAGCAAGGTTGAGCACACTTTTGATGAAGCAGATTAAGAGTTAGAGCTGAGAAACTCATTATTTTATAATTTATCCAGTCCAAAATCAAAACAAAAATTTCATCATTTTGGAGAGAAATTTGTTGAACACTCTCTTTTTTGTTGGTAAACTTTTTTCACCCATAAGTAAAAACATATTTTCTTTATGAAACTAAAGCCAGAACTTTCCCAAGGTGAAACATTCAAGATGAGGGGTGGAAGGTTATGATATGATTATTTAATCAAACGCTTACGTCTCATTGTCAATAGTGCCTTGACAGTGAAGGATTTTTTTTTCTCAAAAACACTATTTCTTTCTTAAAAAGTGGCTTTTGAAAGTATTGATCATTGAATTAGTGTCTAAGGTCATAATACAGATACCAATTGTTTAACAAACTGTTTTAAGTTTCTGCTCAGCCTACCATAGCAATAAAATAAGTTACCTTCCTGATGTACAGATCTCATCTTCTATGAAAGTCTTCGTTTGTTACTTGACGTAATTTGATGAAGCTAACGAAGTCTGTCCAGTAGAACAAGGGAAAAGAAAAAGGCAGGCTTTGCAAAACTGGTTGTTTTGCCAATCAGGGCTAGAAAGAAAAAGAAGAAGTTCTTGTCCAGTTGACGCCCAGTTTGCCAATCGATCAGATTCTGTACTAACTTGTCAATTGCAGATCATTCCATTCAGACTGGAGAATCCGAGTATTTGCCTAAGAGACATAATCAAGATGGTAAATTTGAAATATACACGATCAAAATAATCATCAACAAACTTTTCCGAACGAAAAGTTTTTTTTCTGAAATTTAACTTTTTTTGAACTTTTATTTTTGGAATACATGGAAAAAATAACTTGTCAAGATTAAATTTAAGATATTGATTGTGTACATTTTTTAAATCATAAAGAAGAAGATGACCCGTAAGCAAAATGAACGCTGTAAATATTAAATAGAACTGTAAATCTGAGACACCAATATGATACTCAGGGCTGCAAAAGGATGAGACACTGCTTATGAATAAAATAGGAAATTCAACTTTGACTTAATTTTTTATGAATCTTTTCAAAAATGTTCACCATACCATAGAGTACAAAGTTTTTTCAGATCCTTTTCTTAACACTAAATTCAAACATTTTGACTTACAAATTTGTTTTCTGGCTCAAAGAAGTGACTTGCTGATGTGAGGATGATTAATGTGTGAGAAAAGAGTAACAAGTTCGTTAAGAACTGAGCTAAGTGGTGTTACCTTTCTTCTTTCAAAGAAGTATGTACAATCAAGTTGTTATGAAGCACGATCTGGAAGTTATTGATGTGATGTGATCAACAATAACTTTCAGTTTCCCCTACCTTTAATGGCATTAACATTGAACAAAATTATTATATTAGCAGATAAAAATCTTAAGCATTCAATTAGGAAAGCTTAGACCACAAGGCATATGAATTCGATTAATTTTGAATATTACAGAAGGTATCGTTTAAAGACATTGTAAAAAGCCACAATCTGTTTTCGATAATGCCTGTATATATTTTTGACGAGAAATATACTTACAACGTCAACTGCCAACACAAACTAAAAAGTTTATCATACTTCATTTAAATAGGAGGATTAACATGGTTCAAAATCCTGAAACCAGAGTTCATTTCTGGACTCTTTGGTGAGGGCAAATATTCGTCTCATAAATGTTGCTGTATTTATTGTCGCATTAGTTCCATACCTTCGTCTTCATTTTTGGTTCAACCTCAAATAAAAAAGGCCAGTCAATTTTTGGCCCAAGCATTTGCGACATTTTCGCTTCCAAGAGCCAAGACCGAAGGCAAAATTACAACAAAATCATATGGAGGGAGGAAAAAGAATTTTACCTCAGGATTGTGTTTCAATTTTTCGTATTTGACTTTGTTGAAACACCATATCTTTGGAAGTTGTCTAAGAAGATGGGACTTTTCCGTCTCCATTTATCAATATGAATGCCACAAGTTCAAGAGAAGTGCAAAATTTTCTTCTCTGATGATGTCCTCTTCATCTCAGCTTGTAAAATGGAATTTATGATCAGTGATAAATTCAGTTGGGTGGGCTATGCTCTGTTGGACATCAAAACTAACATTGACCTTCGACAAGAGAGCATGAAACGAAATTTTACTCGAGGGGAAAAAGTGTTGGGTGCCAAATTTGAAAAATCTGTGTTCAAGTCTCACTTTTTGTGGCTTTAATGGTCGCAATTATTTTCCTTTTATTAGAACGATGAATAATTTTGTAGCTTTTATTATCTAATAGAAGTTTTTCACAAAAAATTTCTCCAGTCAATGTCATGGAGACAACATGGCCGAGAGGTCGTGGGTACTTGAATGAAGAACAAAATGTAGGGTATACTGGGTTCAAATACCAGCGATGCCTGGAATTTTACCACCCTGAATTTCAAAAAAAATCAAGGCACCCTCATCCACTTTTAAGGCTCTTATAAAGGTATTGATCTTGAGTCAATAATTTATGTTACACAAGATTATTGCTATTTTTTAAAAACAAATTATACGGAAGCCTTTTGCTGGTTAAACACATTCAAATAGATGTAACAAATATCTTTTCTGGATATATTTTAAAATTTGCTGAGATGAAAGCAAAAACGTTTGATTTTGTCATTCCAGATATCTTTCACTTAACTAGTTGTCAAAAACTGATTGCTACTGTTTGTTCCAAGTCGTCTCTTCTTTCCAAGTCTGTTTATTAGAGCCATTCGTAAAAAAGACACGTCTCTGATGTTCTAGCTTATGTACACCTCTCAAAGTTTTCCACCTCTCAAGAAAGTCATGAGCCATGATTTTTGGCCAGCTTCAAAGTCTGAGATTGTGCTTGTCCACTAAAAATGTCACTAAGAAGATATCATATTAAATTTATGACCAAATCCAACATGGGTAAGGGAAGTTTTTGATTATGAGAAGAGAAAATTGATTTGTTTAGTCGAGTCAAGTCCATCAAATTTTTGGATACAAATGAATGTGACTGACATTTTCAACGTAACGAGCTGTCGGCTACAACAACAACATTGACTTTGCTTTGTAAAAACAAACAGTCACTTGCAGATTATTAAGTAAAGATTCTGCACGTTGATCCTTCCTATTTTTAAGTTTTTAGTAACACTGAAAATCTATTTCTTTTCAAATTTAAGTAGAGGAGGAAAATATTTTGCTTACTTGTTTCGAACCTGGTTGGCAACTTGCCAGCTAGTTTTTTTAAGCAAAAATAGTATTGAATCAAAGAAACTAAATGCAGGTTGTCAGAATGCGAACTTTATCGCAAACACTAGCAACCTTGAATCAAAACTTACGTCAAGAAAGACTTTTTGAATCCAAAAGTGAAACGTTTTTACAGCTTTCATCCCACAAAAAAGTTTAGCGTGAGAAAGAGGCTAATTATAGAAGGGATTCAAAATGTGATATGTCACTGTAACACATTTTTGGCTTTCAGTTCAAAGTCTTTACCAATGGAGCATCAAATTTAACACTTGATTCGCAAATCTTTAACACATGATTTGGTGCACCAAAAGATTTTAAGTTTAGGTTTAAAAATGTTTCCCTTTCAAATTGCAATTGCACAAGTGCATAAACTAAAAGATGCATTATAAAATTTCCTCTAAAGTATTTGAAAGAAAAAACTAAGTTTGCTTTCAGTTTGAGTATTAAACAGGTTGATGTGAAAATGCATGTATGAAATTTCAAGGAATTTTGACTTGTTTAGGACACGTATGTCTGTGTTGATAAAAACCTTGGTAAGGATTTGAACTTGAGCTTGCATCGATGGATTTTCCACATCACTCTCTCTTTTACCCCCATCTTGAGAAAAGTTAAACACAATATTTGAAAAAGCTTATAATTATTTTAGATGGGCGCACAGAAATGACGTGGATCGAGAAGTTGTGACAAATCATGTATTTGTCAAAGACCCAATCAAGTATAAAATAGGCAAAAATGTTTCTGCGAGAAATATGCGTTTCTTTTTATAATTAATGGGAATTTTGCTTGTGTAATTGAACTGTTTTTTTTCACATGAATTTTATTGCTCTTGTTTGTATCGACCTTTGCCAGATCACATTTGCATCAAATTTTTTCCATCTCTTAAAATACGTACGAAAGCGAGCAAATTTTTGGCAAGAAACTCTTATGTGAGCACAAATTATTGTAAAACTAAATAAAAAATATTTCCTAGCTGTGCATAACTTAAACCCCTATATTTGTCGCAATTATGATCAGAAAATTAGTGTACTAAAATATCCAATGACAGCCTCAGGGTCAACTTTAAGAAGACATTTCATTTTAATTGACCATTTTAGCATTCATGGACAAACTTTGACGTATTTCTATTTCGTTTGAAGTTGTAAATACTTCTGTTTTCAAGTCGTAGCTGGCTCTTAAGTATCAATGTATTTTTAAAATCAATAGATAGATAGATATAGAATTTATTGCTCATTACACTAGTTACAAGTAATTAGACTTTACAAGAGCAAAACGGAATTGAAATTGAAAAATCCTTTTTATGAGTTAGGTAGATATTTAAGTTCTTGAAACTAATCTTAACAATATAAGATTGACTCACAGAAAGGTTAAAAAGTATTTTTTCCATACTCTTTAAGAGTTCAAATAAAAATGCTTTCGGTCTTATCTTTTCCTAATCCATAAAACTTCATGTAACGAGGTTCGTCCTACAACTCAATAAATTTTCACTGACAATGTTTTGTCCAGTTTATTGGAAACAATTTACTGGTAATGTTAAAGTGAAAAAGGAGACCTTACAAGAAGGGTTTCTCTCTTGGAAAAAATATTTCTGCTTTCAAGATTTATAGGGAAAATTTATTTTGTAACCGGGCTCAGACCTTCTCTTTTGATGAAAGGTGGTCGCCATCTCAGAGCGACCACCTTGGATGCCCTAAGACCCCTGAGGCCACCTGCACACAAGAAATGTCATGAGACATGTGCAGTAATTGACTCTTGAAAAGTTTTTATAACATTGCAATTTGTTGTAAAAATGTATATGAGTCCTAAGCAAAATACAAAATGGCTTCCCTGGCCATGCTATCTGGCTTAGGATGTGACAATTGAGGGTGAAAAAAATCCTTAAAAAGTTGGAAAGACAAAGATTTTTCTTTGAATAGGGAAATTTTGTTAAAGCATTTGAAAGATCATTAGTGAACCCAGATTTTAATTGAGTATAGAAGCTCTCAAAAGGATGTGGCTTAATTTCAAAGAGAAACCAAATGAATTTTTAAAAGGGATCTGTTGGTTCAAGCATCTCATTACTTTTTGATTCTAGAAAATATTTTCTTTGGCGTTACACTTGATGGGAGCATCAAAAAAGCTCTTATTTAATAAAAATTTTAAACCGTAAGATGAAGAACAACAGAAAATCATTTCAGAGAGTTAAAGGCAAAAAATTTGTGCTGTCACACTCAAAAACTCGGTTTTTTCTTTTCAACTCCAAACTATTGCTGACGTGAACACATTGTTGACTACATCAAAAATTTTTCTGAAAATTCTATTTTTGCAACAAGTAACAATGAGAAACTAGTTTAATTTACCAAAAAAGGTAATTTTAAAAGTTCGTGGTGAAAATAAAGAAAATTACGAAAAGAAGCAAAAAGGTTAAAATAATGATATAAGAAATACTTTTCAAAGTATTTATTGAAATTGAAAATATTATCATCTCTGGTATTTCAAAAATTCTCAATTTACTTTTAAATCACTAAAAGTTGGAGCATGGAAAGTTTGAAAAGGCTTTTTATCTTTGTGTCAAAAACCAACCTATTTGGTTGAAAAGATATGTAATGCTGAAAGCTAGAGCATCTTGTGATCATTGACCTGTGTCAGGATTTTCAAACCCTCATTTTACAAAGTTGTTTGTATTAATTCGTATTTGTATTTCATTTGAAAGCTTCATCTTTTAATGGTTTTTACATCATTACACTTTTTAAAAGCTGAACAGATGAATTACAGGAATTTTAAGAATGAATTTTAATTTTTTTATTGTGGTCTGCCTTGGCAAATTTGATGGTGATTGGAGGGTTTTTTTCTAAGCATGGTTGCGATTCAAACCTGGGCTTTCTGGGTGGTGTGCTGACTACTGCTCCATTGTTGTTGGTTAAATTTTAAACTTTATTTTCCTGGAAAGAAATCTTTTTAGATAAAAGTGAGCATTGAGCATGCGAGTGTGTTGCTGTGAAAAAAATCGACCAAAGAAATATTTTAGGTTTTTGTGACTTGCTTGAGGTCTCACCGGGAGTTTGCTTTCATCATCAAAAGAAACGCTTCTTGATCTTCAAGTGAGACATTTTACGCCAAATACAATTAACGCGAGAATGAAACAGATTTCTAACTATTCCCATACCAAAATGAAGGTAATTTTTAGTAAAAAAGGTATTAAATTGTGAAAAGCATTCCTCATGATGGTGTTAAGTCACATGGTCTTGTTTTGATTGGCATTAAATGAATCTGCCTTTTTCTGGGTTCCTCTCGTCAAAACTGTACTAATTCCTGACTATTTTTAGGATGAGATATAAGTTCTTCAACATTGTACTCTTGAAACATTTTTGAAATGGGTATTTTATATATACTTAGTGCTTGTCACAAAGATACTCAAATGCCACTTGCCTTTTTGAGTCTGTGGACACTAAAACCTCAGATGTCTTGAAAAATATCTCAAAAAAATGTGAAGAACAAGAAGATCTTAAACTAGAAAATCTGAAAAACATGGATTTCTTCTCTTACTTGTAATAACATTTCATTAGATATTTATTTAAAGTATGATGGCTATTTTTGGACCAATTTTTTAAGGCCTTTAACTTGGCTGTCATCTGTCATGAAGCAAAAGCAATCTCTAAAATTTTTTGAAGAATAAAATCATTCTTTTTATTTGAAGAGATTTTGTGCTAGGAGATTATCAGGTTAACATTTTTCCCAACATCTTCGTGTGAAAATTCTTCCTAATCTTATTCTTCTTGTAGAAAGTTTTAGATTGTCCTCTTTAGTGTAATAACCAAGTCAAACCCTAATGTGATGGAAAAACTTTTGAAAGTCTGCAGAAACAATGAGTATATCTTATTATTTTTATTATTTTTAGTTACATATAATTCCCAGGACAAACATCAATCTAATTACATATGGTTTTAAAATATTTTAAACTCTGCTCTTCTTGGATTAAATATGTGAAGGAGAACTGATATTAGCTTGTTATCTATCTTAATTTTGTGGTAAATGAAATATTGATCAAAAAGTTCTTTTGTAACGACAACAAAGTTATTGTAATTGGTGAAAAAGTTGGAATGTTGGGACTTGAGTACTTTGTCAAAACGGCTTTCAGCGAGAAGAGTTGCTAATAATGCTGCAGTCGTTTCTTGCCTCAGGATTGAGGTAAACTAAAACAATTATTTTGGTTTTCTAAGGTGAGTTGATTTTGGTTTCAAAACATGAGTGCATCTTTTTAATGTTAGGACGTCGACCATAAGAACCACGAAAGCTGTTCACAAGAAAGTGGTGGTACAAAACTTGGTTTCTAAGTTTTAATTTGACAACATCGACTCATTTGTGACATCAAATCAAATCGTTTTTAGAGCTTTTATTTTGACAAAGAAACAATATTTATCATATTAAAAACGAACACTTTTTTCACTGGTCAAAAATCTTATAGCAGAAATTATGCTCCTTCTTTCTAAAGACTAAAATTATCCCCTGAAGATATCTTTGTTTTGACAAAGGGTTGTAATTAGAAGGAAACTAAAACTTAAAAGAATTGTTAGGTCTCATCTAGATACTGACCAGTTATCATGCAAAAAATGCCAAAGTTTTTATGGTGAGTAACCTAGTTGAATCGTTGTTCTCATTAGCATAAGCCTCCAAAACCTATCAGTTAAAAAACCACCTAATTTACTCACTTGAATCTCTCTCATTTTATCTTGTGCTTTGACAAAATAGTTCAACCCCTCTATGAATAAGAATAGAGAGTTGACTTTCGGGCCTAATGAGTCATTAACCAGCTTGGATTGGCAAAGAAATCGTGCCTGGATAATGAGTAAGCATTTGATATTGTAAAAGGCTGATGGAGGGCAATGAGAACTTCTAGCCACTCGAAATTGATTTTGATTTTATCATTTAACTTTTTAACTTTTGAATTCACTCACTTGTCCTGTGAGAGTTTCAAGAAGAAAGAGTAATTTGATTATAATAGACTTTTTTACCTAAAAGTTTAGGCGAAAAGCTCAGTTGTGGACAGAAAAGGACTAAACAAAATTGAAAGACTTATTGAAATATATAGTCTTTGATTGTCAATTTTGTAGCTTTAAGGGGTACATTTTTAATAATTACTTTTGAGTTCTATCTTTAGCCGCATGTTTTTCTATCTTTCCCTGCTTTTAAATTGACATGTAAGAAAATTCATTTCTAGTCCCTACGCGACTCTTCTACTCCCATAGGAAAAACAAAAATGTTAAAAAAAGAAATGAAATGAATTGTTGGTCTAAGTCAAATGGAATTTCAATTATAACAACAACAAACAAGTTTACATTTTCTTGAGCAACCTTAATTGACACTTATTCTTTCAAATATTGAAGGAAGACTTTGTGAGCTTGAACTCATTTCCAAAATTGTATTTTTACCCGTGCCGATCATGAGTGAATATAAAATATA
>Ga0194133_10005213_pt1 | contig 16710 bp, 28 predicted proteins | sample TA2KigOf40mmetaG_FD_155448 | JGI IMG/M metagenome (GOLD analysis project Ga0194133, IMG submission 155448) | Freshwater microbial communities from Lake Tanganyika, Tanzania - TA2015055 Kigoma Offshore 40m | ecosystem: Environmental > Aquatic > Freshwater > Lake | place: Tanzania: Lake... | reverse complement strand
ACAACTTCTTTAACTTTGCTATTGGAAAAATCTCCAGTGTTTTCGGGATTGTATTCTTTACCTCTATAAGGATTCTGTTCCTTTCTTTTACGGTCTATATTATTCAACATATGTTGAAGAAAAGATTGTTCTTCTAATCCCATCACTTCTCTGATTCTTGATATGTTTTCTTGGAGGTTCATTTCTTTGTCTTCTTTACACAATTGGGATATCTTTTACCAAACATTGTTTTCATTCCTTTTTGAGTATAACCTGGCCAACACTTTTCAGTTAATTCACTTTGATTTGTCTCTGTTTTATTTTGTTTTAGTTTATCCACAGCATCAACAAATTTGTGGCACTTATCTGAGACTCTTCCTTTATCGTGGTCAGTAATCGAGAGATTTACCTTGTTGTAATTGATTTTTATGTCGGGGTGATGGTTTTGTTTTTCAGCAATTTTTGCCACCTGATTTACAAACTTCATCGCCTCATCAAAGTCCTCAAACTTATAATCCTTAACAAGTTTATTGGAGCTTTCTTTCCAACCCCCTTTTTTCTCACTGAGAAGATTTAAATGTTTTCTTACTGATTCTTTGATATTCATCAAAAAATAAATATCCAAGTTATACGAATACTTTTGGTATTTCACTCCACTGCGTTGTATATCTTTGGGACATGAAATCTTGTCTCATTTCCCATTCTTTTTCTATATTAGCTGGTGGTTGAATCATCTGAATTGAATCTTGAAACAAAGTTCCTTGTGAAATAGTTTCCGGCATTAAGTCGTTAAAGATTATTCCACACTTCTTATAGTTCTTTGAGGTTTTGTAAATCTTTTTTAGATAAGGGTAAACTTGAGACCATATTTCATCAATGTTTCTTGTTTGTTTTGTAAATTGAATCTGTTTAGAACTATAATGTTTTTCACCTTTATGTACATTACCCGCAAGAAATATGGTTGCTCTGTTGGGTGAGATTTCATTTTCCAACAATTTTTTAACTCCACTTTTTATGTATGAATACATCGCCTCAGCAATTTGGTCGAATGAGTTTATATCTCTTCCAAATGAACGCGTGGATGCTATATTTTTTTTGAGTTTGGGGACAGGTTGTACAGGATGACAATAAGACCCGAGTAGTTCCATTTTGGTTTTGAGCCCATTTACATTCATCATCTTTCTTACCAAACCATCATTTAGCATTACAAACTGACCTACACTATCTACATCAATCATCTTTAATTTCTTGGACCATTTCCTACCTATGCCCCATACCTCATCGACAGGTATTTTGTAAAGTAGGTTTCTAAAGTCATTTAAAGACCAATAGGAACAGATTCCATTATATGAAGGTGTACCCTTTGCAATATAAGATGTGAGTTTAGCAAGAGTCTTATTGGGTCCTACACCAATTGAAACAGGTATACCCGTGAGACGCTTAACTTCATTTCTAATGAGATGTAATCTATCTTCTAAATCCTCATCAGGTATATTTGAAAAATCTACAAAAGACTCATCAATAGAATAAATTTCAACATCATTTGCATACCTTTTAATAATTGTCATAACTCTATCTGACATATCACCATAAAGATTATAATTTGAACTATAGACGCAGAATCTATGTTCATCCATAAAGTCCCTTTTTTGAAAGAATGGTTCACCCATTTTGATTCCAAGGTCTTTTGCTTCTTGTGAGCGAGCAATTACACATCCATCGTTGTTAGATAATACTACAGTTGGTCTACCAATAGAAATTGGGTTGAATACTCTTTCACAACTAACATAAAAGTTGTTGCAATCTACAATTCCAATCTTTTTATTTGATATCATCTTATATCTTGTTTTATGTCTTTTCTAACTTTATCGAGATATTTTTTTCTTTTGTTTTCACTTACAAAAGGTACACTCCAAAATTGGCGTGTCTTTGTTCTAAACCAACCAAACACAAATGAATAAACACCCATTACTAATCTTAACTTTACTGAATTAAGATACATAGTTAGTACAGGGAAAGCGGGGGCACCATGCGTCAAATAGGTTCTTACCTTTTTACTTTTTAAAAGTGGAATTGGAACTCCATAATTTTTAGTTAATGGTTTAAACTTGTAAGCAAAACCTGGTGTAAAGATTTGGTCAAAAAAAGATTCTAATAAAGGGGTACATCTAAACCAATATACAGGCGATACAAAATAAATTCTATCTGACCATTGTATTAATTCTTTATATTCTCTTATCTTTTCTTCAGAAAATTCTAATGATAAGTTTTCTCTGTATAGGTCGATTACATATACCGACTCTCTGTTGTTTTTTAACTCAGACTTAATTGTATTTGATATCCCATTAAAACAAAAACTATCTTTGTTTGGGTGTGCGATTATAATTAAATTGTTATAATCAACTATACCTATTTTCTTGTTCATTGTAGTTTATTTAATATCCATGAGACTTTTCCCCACATATTGGGTTGTTCATCATATTCTCTAATTTTGAAATAGGTTTTATCTGTGAGAATTACTAAATCACCAATCTTAGGTTGAGAAGAGCGGTCAATAACTAGAACATCACCATTTTTAACACCCAAAACTGTGGGACCTTCATATTGAAAATAAAAAGTTGTGTGTATGTCTTTTACAATTAAGTCATTAAGGTCCAATCTTTTATCAACATACGACTCTGCGGGAGAAGCAAACCCTGTGGTTCTTGAGCCAATAGATAATTTTTGGTGTATAGTCAACATATACACAAAGATAAGAAATTTTTTTAATTAAAAAATAAAATTGTTATGTGATTGAGGGACCACCTGATAAGAACCAATCAACAAACTTGTCCCATGTGAGTTCGGAAGCAATTTTAGCTAATTGTTGGATTGTAACAGAAGTGTAATCAAGAGTAGGATATTTCTGTTTCAGTCTGACGGCATAAGATAATTGAGGTCTCCTTTTGATATTTTCGTATACTTTGTAGAGTGCCGCAAACTTCTGTTCATCGTTATACTTCCCCCCAAGAAGTAAGTTTTTGTCAAAAGTACTATAAAGATTTCTTACGGTGTTCCTGTCATCTTTATCTCTTTTATCATTCAAATAATCATAATCCAAATCTAAAGATAATTTCTTTTCTTTAGCCATGTCTTTCAAATCAATTTTTTGTTGAATACTTGATTGAGTATTTGCTGCGCGATTTTGTTTTTCCATCTCTCTCTCCTCTTTACTACAAGCTCTTGTTATCCCACATTCACCTCTATTAGGTTCAGTTTGTTCAATCAGATTTTTTATTCTTTCGATTTGTTCGGATAATGTTTTTCCCATATCATTAAATATAAAAAAACCCCCGATTTCTCGGGGGTTTTTGAAATTACTTCTTAAGTTTTCCAAGAAGATTTTTAACATGTGGTGCAACAAAAACTCCCACAACGACACCTAACAAAAAGTGCCAATGCCATAAAAATTCAAAATTTTCCATAGTCATTTTGATTTTAATTTAGACGATTAAAGATGATACTTCAATCCAAATCCGATAAGACTTGAATGTTCACCGTCCTTAACAGTCCTTAGAATTGATTGTTCTAAGCACCATTTATTGTTTATCCTGTAAGCAATGGAAGGAACATAAGTAAATTGTCCTTTTTGTCCATTGAAGAAGGTAACACCCCCATCAAGACCGATATGGAGTCCTTTTTTGAGGTGCTTACGGAAACCAACTAAAGCAGGAATTCTTGCAAACCCGTCTTTATCTTGCATGAAACCAAAAGAGACGTTCCAATTTTTCTTCGAAAAGTCTACTTTTTGACCCCATGATTTGGAATCCCAATCAACATTTTTTGCAATTGGTGCCATAGCTGTTGCTCCAAAGGAGATGTCCCATCCCCCTTTTTTCTGAGCAAAAGTAGCTAGTGAAAACATCATAGCAAAAAATAACAAAATGTTTTTTTTCATTTGTGTTTTGTTTATTGATTTATAAATAAAAATCCCATTCACAACCTTTGAAAAAGGACGGATGGGACTGATATTTCTGTATTATAAATATCTTACTTTTCTCTAAACTCTATTTATTGTTATGAGCAACATGAAATTTGAAAAACTTAAATCAATAGTTTTGACATTGATTGAGAAAAGTGATATTGAAAATAAAGACGCAATCGAAAGTATAGATTTTATTGAATATAAATCTAAACATAAAAAAATTGTTATGGGAGGTAAACATTTCAAGGGTTATGGATTAATAGTTGAATTCAAAAAAAATAAATTAAAATCATCAGAAGAAGAAAAGTTTTTGGATGATTGTTGGAGAATAATTTACGAATGGTTGGATATGCCCGTTTATCTTATTAATTCATCGGAAGGTTTAATGGAAAGTTTTTTGATTGAGCAAGAAAAAAATGATTCACGAGAATCACGACTTCTACATTCTTTCATGGATTCACATGATAGTGAAGGTTTTTGTGGCTATTTCGTAATTGAAGATAAAAAAGGGTTTCAAGTAATACTTCTAATTGATAGAAATTACGTTGAGAAACAAAACTTTGTAGAAGCAAAAGTTGTTGATTTTCTCAAAAAACAAATTAAAAGAGAAATAAAATCTTGGGTAGGTTTGGATGTCTATGTTGGTTCTATTGTCAAGAATTGTGATGGTTTGAGTTAATTCTTTTTTTCAGGAGGTGTCATTCGAAAATTGAGAACCCTTTTCCCGTTGACTGTGGGCATTCCATATTCATCTTTACCAATTGTCTTGACAGTCGTTTTTTTATTTCTGAACTTTCCTGTGTAAATTACATCTCCAACTTTCAATCGGACATATATCCCATCTATTTTTTCGATTTCATGAGCCATGATATTTCTTTATCTCTAAGAACAGTTATTTGACCTTGATTATACAATGGAACTTCATATTCGAAATAATAGAAATCTAAAACTTCTTTGACTATATCTCTCATCTTATCTGACAAACCGGTGACGATTTTCAAAGGAGTTTTTTCAGAGTTCAACAGAACGAAGTTTTCGACTGTATCCCACACTTGGTCATGATTTACCCCATGTAAGTCCAACTCTTCCATCTCTAAAATAATATAACAAATAAAAAGTTTTTCAATTAAATCTCGTCCTCGTGATACATACTTTTTTCGTGATGAGGGAATTCTTGCACAAATGCTTTCATGAAAATACCACTTAAAACATTTGCCATGTTTTCTTCAGGACCACCAATATCTTGAATAACATCATTATCTTTCAAATTCATTTTTTGATGTTGATATTCGTGCACCCACTCATGTGATAAAGTTCTCAAAATATCTATCAAAAGTCTATCACCTGAGAGTACATGAATGTTATGACCAGGTTTACGAGTTCCTGTTGTCATTATAGTATTACGTGAGTCGTCGAAAATAATTGAAGTGTTTAACAACAAAGGTAGTTCTCTTTGAAGAAATTTTATGAACGCATGAATTGTTTCCAATTGAGTTTCACTAAAATATTTTTTTGCGTTTTTTAATTGGAGTTTCATCTTTCATAAATATTGGGGGTAAATTATTTATTCAGATTTTCGACCATTTTTAGCGCTTGAGCCATGACTTGATGCATATCGTAATAAACATATGATGCTAATCTACCACCAAATAAAACTTTGGATTCGGAATCTGACAAACTTTTATACATTTCGTATATTTTGGTATTATTTTCATCTCTGATTGGATAATATGGTTCATTTCTACCATCGTATTGTTTAGGAAATTCGAAACTTATGATAGAACCTTTTTGTCCTTGGTAATCAAACCATTTGTGTTCCAAGACTCTAGTATAGGGTGTATACGAATCTGTGTAATTGACCACAGGATTACCTTGGAAGTTATCTGAATCAACTTTTTTTGTATACCAATCCAAACTTCTATATTCAAGTTTCCCGTACTTATAATCGAAATATTTGTCTATAGGACCTGTGTAGATTATTTTTTCAGATAAACCTTCAAAATACTCTCTGTTTTCGAAAAAATCAGTGTTCAATTGAACTGTTATACCTTCCAACATTTTTTTAAAAATTTGGGTGTAACCCCCAATTGGAAGAGCTGTAAACTTATCGTCAAAGTAATTACTTTCCCATGTAAATCGTAGAGGAATCCTTTTGATTATTGACGAAGGTAATTCCTTACAACTTCTCCCCCATTGTTTTTCTGTGTAACCTTGAATAAGAGTGTCATATATATCTTTTCCAACCATCGAAAGAGCTTGGTCTTCAAGATTATTTATTTTACCTTTATATAACTGAGTTTCAAGTTTTTTTCTTGCATCAAATTCATTCTTTGTCCCCCACAATTGATTGAAAGTCCACAAGTTGAAAGGTAAGGTGAACATTTTTCCGTTAAAATTAGCTATTACATTGTGGGTATATTGTCTAAATGGAGCAAATTGTTTTATGTAGTTGAAAATAACTTCATCATTTGTATGAAAGATGTGTGCACCATACTTATGGACGTGTACTCCATCTATATTTTCAGTAAAACAATTACCGCCAACGGAATCTCTTTTGTCTATAACTAAAACTTTTTTTCCTATCTTGTGTAACTCATGTGCACAAACAGAACCAAAGGGACCCGCTCCAACAATCAAATAATCGTACATTACAAATTACATTGTTTTTGTGGGATACTCTCTGTATTCAAAATGAAAACTTGATGTGTCGATTCTTTCTTCTTGAGTGTCTTTTTCTATTCTGTTTTTCCATTCAATCAAGAAATTACTCGTATCATAATAAGCTTTATCCTCTATCAAGAAAACGCACTTTGGGAAAGGATTTTTTCTATCGGGAGTCAACATATATTCGAATAATTCCATCATTTTATCTAAATCACCTCTTCGCTCCAAAATCCCCAAGTAATAGACAAAATGCTCATTTCTTTGAGGTGCAAAATAACCTGCTTTTTCGAAACATAAATCACTCATCTTCATATTTTTAAGATAGTCGTAGATTATTCCCATCATATAAATTGAAAAATACGCCATCTCATCAAAATTTTTTGGAAGCTCCTCGGATGTCAATCTCCAATTATGTACGGTCTCCAAAAACCTCTCCCAATACCAAATAGCCCTTCTAGCATACTCATCTGAATGAAGTTTTCCGAAAGGTAACTCTGATGAGTTACCATAACAATCAGAGTAACTTTTCGCGATGTACCACAAATGGTAAGGGTCTTTCAGAACTGTATTACCCACAACTTTATCAATTTCTAGCTCTAAAGCATCTCTCAAAAACTTTCTTGGGACATTCCAAGTTTCTCCGTCGTTAATAACCACATGTCTGAAAGCATAAGGCATATTTGCTCTTTGAAAGTTTTCTCCTATCTCGGGTAAATGAATAGTTTCATGTCTTTTGTCGTGTTGAAAAAACCACGGAAGTTTGGCATTCCAAAACCAAGTCCTAAAATATTTCATTTTTCCAGCCTGAGCAACCATGTTGTAACTCTGAACAGTTGTATCATTTAGAATTGACCAATCGAAATCATCATCAACTTGTAAAAGTTCATCGGCATCCATTCTCAGAATCCAGTCACAACCATGTTCTGCTTTGAGACAGGTTTGTAACGTGTGGTCTCTGTTCCAACCTGGAAAGTTCCAATCAATCTTGTAGGTAAATCCTGAAATATTCTTTTTTTTGAAGAACTCGTCTATGACTTCCTGTGTATTATCCTCCTTACCATTACATTGGATTACATAATAATCTATATAACGGGAAACTGAGTTTAGCATTCTCTCGATGGTTTTAGCTTCATTGCCAACCATTGCATTCAAACATATTTTATTTTTTTTCATCGTATGTATAATTTAATATTTGTTCCTCATCATAGTATTTTCTTATTGATACACGATTCTGTAGTTTTTGTGAATGGCCTAATTTTTCGTCCCAATTCCAATCTATTTTACCTAATTCTAATATTCTATCGTGAATTGCTTTGTCGTAATAATCTCTTATAAGTCTTGCCCTTCTGTTGATATCAATAGAATTATGGTCAACAGTACTACTTCTGTTGTTGTATTGAATATATAGAACTTTTTTTACATGAATAATTCTCGTGTTCAAAAAACTTTTTACTATAATTTCGAAATCATCAGCAACTGGCGTATTTTTGTTATGTCCTCCAATTTTATGATAAAGATTTCTTTCCCACATTCTTACGTGGTTGGGCATTGATATGTTAAATCTTATCGAAAGTGGATTGATATCTGGATACCAATGAGCCAAGATATCTTGACCATCTACCGTTACCCAACTGTGTCCCGCATATCCAAAATCAAAAAAATTATCTTGCCTCGCGTACCAATTACCTGACCAATCATGGTCGTAGTATTTTGGAGAACCATCGTCGTATTGTTCACATACATCAGAGTAAAGAAAACCTGCATCTGGATATTTTTGAATTGCATCATTACAAATTAATAAACATTCGTTGGTGAGATAATCATCATGGTCAAGTTCCACAACCCAATCACCATCACATAACATAGCCGCTCTGTGTTTCGCCAAACCAACATTTCCACCTGTCAATGGATAAACTCTATGTATTTTTACACGATAATCTTTTTTTGCGATTTCCTCGAGATATTCCCATGTTTCCTCATCAGGAGAATCATCAAGCACCACCCATTCCCAATTTGTCCAAACTTGTTTCATCAGACTCTCGTAGGTTCTGATGATTCGTTCACAAGTTTTATAAGTAGGAGTGAAAATAGAAAATCTTGGTCTTTGTACTTCACAATGTTTGAAGACAGTTTGACAAACAATTGTGTTAGCCAAAATATTATCTGCAAAAAAACTATCGTAATGATAATGTATTTTTTTTAGTTGAAAATGGGGTATTCTAATCTCAGAGATGAAAGATATTATCAAATCCGGACGATATACCGTAAAATCCTCAAATACCGAATCTTTGTAGGGTAAAAAATGTACCAAGACTTCATTTTCCAATTCTTCTTCAAAATAAATGTCGGACATCAGAACTTCCGTTCCCTCACGATACCAACCATAAACAATTGCACTTGGTACTTTAGTTTTCATATATGTTGTGTGAATTGGAATAAATCTAACACAACATATAATTTAGTAAACAATCTGATTGATTGAAAAAAATTAACAATCAATTTCTGCTTCAGTATCTAAAAGAGTCAAGCCAAAAAAACTCTGATTTGAATCGATAGCAACAGGAGCTCTTTTTTCCCAAGGTTCGAAACCTTGACCCTTGTGTGGTACACCACAACAATCAACATAGAAAAAATCTTGAGGCGCTGGCTGGAATTGAGCAAACTGACATTTAATCGGAAGCGGTTTTTCAGGCATTTCCGTGGGGATTATAATTTCTGATGGTAGGATAGGATTTTCTTCATTAGGAAGCACATCAATTTCTTGGGGCTCAGTAATTTTAGTTACAGAATTATCAAGTTTAGATTTTTTTTGTTTCAGAATGAAAATAGTTACAGTTAATACTGTTACAACTACGACGGAAATAATAATACTTTCCATAATTTTTGATTTATAAATATAAAAAAATCCCCAATAATTTGGGGGATTTTGATTTAACTATTCATTTCATTAAGAAAATCATGAATGATTTCTTGGGACTCTTCTTCGGTGCCTTCATCTCCGTCCCACATCAAGTCTGAAGAATCTGCGGTCCAATCATCCCACTCGTCCCAATTTGCAACAATTGTAAATTTTTTTCCTTCTTCTGTTTTCCCCATTAAACCATACTGTCTTAGAGGTAGTCTTTGGTGATTCGTAGTCAATGAACATAGAGTTTTTTTTTAAAATTAATAAAAATGATTATAAATTAAATGGTATCAACGAAAACAACAGTGATTTAGTGCTCGAGTTTAATCTGTGATTGGTTGATTTGTCATGGTGTGTGTATTAAGAGTACAAAGATAAACACAAAATCTATTTTGTTAGAAGTTTTTTTCCTGTCTTTTCTCTATGAAACTTGATTGCAAATCTGTGAATTTCTTCCTGTAAAACACCAAGTACCGTCCACTCCATTGGATGTTGTTTACCATCAAGAGTGTGTATGGTTTTACTTCTGTGTGAACTATCTTTGGATATGGATATCAAGTCAACTTTATGTAAAAGGTCCAAGGACTCCAATACACCCTTCACGGCCTTTAATTGACCTTTTCCTCCGTCGATAACAACAAGGTTGGGTAGTTGACCCTTTTCATCCAAGAGTCTCTTAAAACGTCTATAAACAACCTCTTCAAAGGACGCACAATCATTACCTTTATTACTTTCATCACGGATGATGTACTTACGATATTGACTCTTCTCAGGTTTGTTGTTAACAAACCGAACAGAGGCAGCAACATTACAATCACCTTGATTGTGGGAGTTATCGAACCCTTCTATAATAAGTGGTAGTTGAGATAGACCCAAAACCTTTTTCATACCAAAAGCAATCTTGTTGTACTTTCGAACACGAATTGGTTCTAGTTTCTCTTCGAGGGTTTTGATTTGATTTACTCTACGAAGGTAGTTATCAGCCTTTTCAAATTCCAAATTTTTAGCAAAGTCATACATCTTTCCTGTTAGAAACACTTTGATTTTCTTGTAATCAAGTTCAAATATTTTACGAACCATGAATTGATACTTCAGATACTCCAAGTTTGATTCAAGAGCAATACAAGGTGCATTACAACGACCAAGATGATATTCGAGACAAGGTTTGAATTTTCCTGACTGAATGTTCTCTTGGTTGAGTGTGTAAGAACAACTTCTCAAAGGTAGGATGTCATTGACAAGACCCATTACCTCGTAGGCTCTTTGACCTGAGGTAAAATTGATTCCACGGGTCTCATCACCCTTTCCATGGGTAATTTGAAGTTTTGGGAAGGGTCCTTCAGTTAAAGACAAATACCAAGTCCTTGTCTTGTCGTCTTTACCTTTTATGTTGAATTTTGGTTTATAGATTTTGATAAGCTCTTCCTCCATAATAAGGGCTTCAGCCTCAGATGAAGCAATCTGATACTCGACATCACGGATGTTTTCGACAAGAGTTTTGGTTTTCTTGTCGTCATGTTTTTTTGTAAAATAAGATGAAACTCGTTTGGGTAAAAACTTGGACATGCCAACATAGATGACTTGGTCCTTATCATCTTTATAGATGTAACAACCTGGATATTTGGGAGCGGCTTTTATTTTTTCTTTAAGTTCCATTCTTTTCTATGTGTGTAAAACCAAGTAAGGTGAATAACAATAACACACGAATTTACAACAATTGTGGGAATTGCAGAAATCCCAACACCATAAATAATCCAAAAAAAAGAACCGATTGTATTAATTAGTCTTAAACGAAAAATGTTCTCAACTAAAAATGAACTTAGTATGAGAACAGTTCCAATATATCCGAATATTTCCCAAATCATTTTACAAATGCTTTGTCTGCCCAAGTCTTGGCCCCTACATATTCCCACAAATTCATGTCACACATGTCAGGGAAAGATTGTCTCATATCACCAACGGTCAAAACTTCAAGGAGTCCACGGTCAATGCTATGCCATTTACCACTTTTGGTTGTATAGACATTGTGCCACTGAGTGTGACCATTTTCGAATTCAACAAGAACCTGAAGGTTCACAAGAGAATTCTTTTTCCAGCTGCAAAATGCACCTTGAGGGGTATCTTCGAAGTCGTGGATGTTGATGAACCCCGCCCGACATTTAGCAGCTGAACGGAACTTGTAGGTTTTGGTAACGTCTTTGATATGATTTGAAACTCCTACAGTAATACGTTTACCTTTAACGGTTGTCTCAAAAGAACCGTAGAAAACGTCTCCTGACATTACAGAGTCATTAGATACTTTTACAACGGGGATGGTAGTGGTGTTTGTCATGGTGTTTGTGTTTTGTTACACAAAATTAAGGAAACATATCGAGACCACAAAACTATTTTTTCGATTTTTTCTTTTTAATCTTTTTGAGGAGTTTTTCATACTGTTTTCTATAAGCCTTCTGAGTCCAACCATCATTATAGGGACTATCCGCGTTTATCTTATACTGCATCAATAGAACCTCATCCGCAATTTTAATCTTTTTCATATTATTTTTTTTTAAAGTTGTACTCCGTAGGGTATCGTACAGAGCTTTTATTTCTTCTTCGTGAAGAAAATTGTCGATAACTTCTATCATTTTATCAGATGTTTAATATGCACTTCATAATTTCTTCGGTCACGTGCCATCAAATCTCTTAATCTATGATATTCAAAAAAAGATATCGCTTCTTTCATATCTTGTCACATACATTTGGTTGAAAACATCCTTGTCCACCCCCCTCAACATATCCGAGTCTCATATCAATATGGGTATTTCTGTTATAAGGAGATTCTTTCCCACAAATTACACATTTGTCCTTTTCATCGCTCATTTCGATTTTAAGTCTGCAACCTAAATGGTCCCAACCAACCAAATAATCATAATCTACAGTATCAGTTTTTTCACCACAAATTGAGCAAACCCATGAATGACCAATTGATTTTACCAAACCATCCTCTCCGATATCCAAGAAAAAGTGTTCGTCATCGATTGGAGGACCTTCTTGATTCCTTCTCTCTTGCCAATATTTGTTTCTGACTAATTCTCCCAAAATTGAATCATTAGGATTATTTAATATTTCTTCTTCGGTTAATGTAATTTTTATGGACATAGATATTATTTTGAAAAAAGTTAACGGAAATAATTCAAAAAATAAATCTATTTATGATTATGTCAAAAAAATATTCTAAAGAATGGGCAACTGATTTCAAGAAAACCTTAGAAGAAAAATATTTGTATCTCTTGGAAAGTGAGCTTGTAAAATTGAAATATGAAATTTTATTTTTTCAGGTGGACGAAATTATCATGAATGGTGACAGAATTGATGAAATTTCTTTGGATATCAAAGTTGATTATTTAGGTCCTTGTGATGGTGAAGCATCTGACTTGACTGATATGATTGAAAAAGTTTCAAACGATGTACACCATTTTTTTTCCACTTGGCATCCAGACCCAACGACATTCAAAATGTCAAAAAAAAATCCAGGAATAGTCTCTGAACCTTTCTTTTTGAAAATAAATTATAATGCAGATGAACTACATTCGTTTTTGATTTATATAAGATTAAACTATGACACACTCTAAACTCTATAAGTTTGCGAGAAGTTTATCAGGTTTATTGGAACATTTCGATAGTCCGCAAGTTATTTATGAACAACTTTTGGACTTAATGGATAGTCAAAAAGAATATTTTTTAAAAATAGGTCCTGAAAACGTAATTAAACTTATTTTCCTGATTTATTCATACAATAAAACAAAAGATTTTCAGCTTGGTGAAACAATGATTAATAATTTGTTGTTTTTGAAAGTCATAAACAACACCACGGAGGAATACGAAGAAGAGTGTGATAGTTGTAGTGGTAGTGGATACATTGAATGTGATTATTGCCATGGAAATGGTCATAAAAATTGTGATGACTGTGATGGAACTGGAAAAATGGAATGTTCTGATTGTGAAGGTAGCGGTAAAGGTCCCGACGGTTCAGATTGTGATATGTGTGAAGCTTCAGGAGAAGTTGATTGTGAAAAATGCGACGGTTCAGGAGAAATAGATTGTGAAGAATGTGGTGGCATAGGAAGAGAAGATTGTGCTGATTGTGATAATAGAGGGGTATTGGGGACAGATGAAACATACGGAAAATTCTCATGTGTTATTACTTGGGACTCAAAAATGGTTGAAAAATCAGAAATTACAGTTGGGACTTTAGAACCGTTATACATTGAAAGTGAGGACACAACATCAAAATATTTTTTGATAACATTTAGTGAAACAGTGAATATGGAATTTGAGCCTGAAATGGACTATGATGAATTTTACTGTGCATATACTCAGGACTCTCCGAAGTTGACTTTTTCCTATAACATGAGAATTCTGTGGGGTCCAGATTTTTTCGAAATATTTAAGAATTATGAAAAAGGGAGACCTTAGTCTCCCTTTGGGGCGTTGTTTGAGACGCTTCCACCACCAAGTTATTTAACTTGGAAATTATTATTACTCACTACCAATTTCAAAATACTTTCAATCTGTTCTTTGTTCTGATAAGCAAGAACATCATCATTAGAATCGGGAAAAAAGAATTTAGTCATGAAATCTTTGTTCAATTTATCTAAAATACAGATTTCGAAATCTTCGACAAAGTCTCCATATAAACCTTTCGAGCCACCAACAATAGAAATTATTAATTTATCTGTTTCGATAACAGTATGTTTTGCACCATCCATTTTGTTAGCGTGAGGTTTAGCCCAAGAAATGATGTCTTGAATTGATATTTTTTTCTCAATTGTCATTTTTGTTTTTTTAATTGTTTGAGTTTGATTTCCAAAAGTTCGAGAGTGTCACGGTCTTTTTGATTTTTGTTAGGTTTCTTTTTGATAGATTCTATAATTTCTCTAACACAGTCTTCTTCGGATTTGTTTGTGACAACCTCCGCATCTTCAATTTCGTTATCTTTGACTACTTTCTTGTTTTTTTTCTCACCTTCTTTGAGACCGTAATTATAAGCAACGTAAAGTAAACCTCCGAGGGCTACAACACCTAATATTTGTGATAGTTTCATTTTATTTCTAATGCCTCCATTTTAGATTTATGAATCATGTGGTCAGTTAGAGTGTAAGGCTCAACTTTGGTAACAATAATAGAGTCAATTAAATGTTTGGATGGTACGTGAATGAAAAAATCAGTCCCATTGAAAAATGTGAGGTCGTTTTTCATCTCAATACATCCATGAACCATTTTGAGGAAAAGTTTGAATTGAATTGAGTCCACAAAAGTTTCATTCAAAAGTGTACCGAATGTGTGGTGTTGGATTTTTATATTGTAATTATTTACATTCATGTCACAAAGATAACAGTTTACTTAAAATTAGAAAAATTATTTTTAGTGAGGTGGTAGAGGGACAATTGTTTCTTTTCCATCGGTCATAACGCGATAAGTAACTATTTCACCTAAATCTGGGAAACTTACTAATTCAACAGTAATACCCCATTTAACAACCTGTTCATTGACCACAGGTGTAACGGTTTTGGTGAGGTCAACTAATTCCTCCCAATTAGTATACTCTACTATATCACGAATTATACCTTGAGTTGTGTCCACAAGTACGTCATTTGCGTGCATAACTCCGAGTAAAAACTTTTCAACATCATGAATATGGTACCGAACAATACTTGTCAATACCACATTTCTTTCGTCGAGTGAGGTGACAGTTTGGGGTTTCAAATTTACTGTTTGAGTAATTACTGGTGTAACCCAAATTTGGTCAAAAAAAGGATATTTAAATCGAAGACCAGGTTGTACAGTTCTCAAGAACTTTCCGAAATGCAAATGGACACCTTCTTCCCATTGGTCCACAATCTTAAAGGGCAAAATATCCTTGATGAAGGTAACAATAAGGTCAATTAATTTGTCAAACATAAAATCTTATTTTGACAAAGATACTGAAAAGTTATTTCCTGACCAAAAAAATTAATTTAATTGGGTCCCAAATTGACTCTGAGTGTAATTTCGAAAACCTTGTTGTGCTACATCCGCACTACTCCCAAAACCCACGTCAGTAGTTGTTGATGACAACGGTTCATTACTTGTTTCGGTTTTATTTGAACTAATTATTTGATTGAACATTTTCTCATCAACACCTTTCGCCCTATCATAAACTAAACCTATTTCTTTTGCCTTATTCTTCAGAGCAATTTCTGTTGCAGTCCAAAACTTACCAGTAATGTTGGGTTGACCATTCTTGTTTTTGACTCCCAAAGCCGTTTGTAGTTGTTTTATTTTTTCCCCTTTTTGTTGAAACTTCAAAGGAAAGGTTTCGTTTGGAGTGAAAACTGTTGCTTTTTGTGGGTTAATTGTATCACCTGTGACTTTCGAATCAGTTTTTGGTTGTTGAACATTAAATACAACAGTACTATTACCTTTATTATCGTTTTGCATGGTCATAGTGACAGAGATTTTATCCAAAAAAGATTTCATATCCGCCCATTCTTTTCTGTCTGTGTAGGGACTAAAAGTATTCCCAAAAGCTTGGCCTAAATCTTTACCCGTAACTTGTTTGAACGCAACCAAAAAATCACTGAATTTTTTTGAATCATCATATTTTTTCATTATGTTAACAATTTTTTGCTCATCAGCGTTGAATGTTGATTTGAGTTCATCGGAAATCGTTCTAGCATCAGCATACATATCTTGTTCTACGAGAAGATTATATGAGTTATCTTTTTGTTCGGAAATAACAACACCTCTTTGATAGGTCAAAAGAGACCTCATTCTGTTAATTTCCGATAATATTTTTTGCGATTTCATTTTATAGATTTTCTAATAAATATAAGTGAAAACAAAAAACCCCAACCAAAAATGGTCGGGGTGGGCGAAAAACTCTGAGAATACAAGTCTTGACAAGAGTCTTTAGGAGGATTATTTGGTTCCCTCTGTTTCCACCGTCTTTTGGACGGTAACTCTCAGTCACGGTCAATTAGATTAACCAATCCTTAAGTTGTCTGCAACTCTCTCCTTACTCATCACTCTTCGACCCTGCCGAGCCAATTCATCCTTGCGGGATTAGAGAACTTTCGTGAAAATCGTGTCGGGCTTGGGACCCTTCACGGCCGTGAACATCTCACGACTATGTAGTGACCTGTCACACACAACTGACGAGCACTTTTCCTTGATT
>Ga0194133_10005212_pt1 | contig 16711 bp, 10 predicted proteins | sample TA2KigOf40mmetaG_FD_155448 | JGI IMG/M metagenome (GOLD analysis project Ga0194133, IMG submission 155448) | Freshwater microbial communities from Lake Tanganyika, Tanzania - TA2015055 Kigoma Offshore 40m | ecosystem: Environmental > Aquatic > Freshwater > Lake | place: Tanzania: Lake... | reverse complement strand
ATGAAATTTCCTTATTTTTGAAAAGCAAACAATGAAAAAGAGATGGGAGTAGGCACAAGACATCTATTTTTTGTTGGTTGCACTTATAAAACCCACCAACCAACTGACCTTTCATGAATTTGAGGAGGAGAAAAGCTTATTTAATAAGCTCCAAAGAACAAAAAATATCTTTTATTTCTGGCTAAACCTTGCAATCATGTGGAGCAAATCATGACCTGCAATTTTTTTGGAAATTTATTTTACGTATTTGAATGTGAAGCTAATCTAGTGTGAGGAAAAACTTAAATAGAATATTTCAGTGGTAAGTCAAAAGGCCATTTTTGTTCATTAACTTAACCACAATTTCAAAAGTTGACTGATAATTTGGCAGCCCATGGTTGGTCATAAAGTAATTGTTTATTCAAATACCCTTAGGTATAAAATGGGTGTAAAATTATCAATATGAGACAATCATCTGAGATGTCTCATAGATAAAATCCATGGGTCAAAGATTTTGCTATGATCCCATCCTCTCAATTCTAAACAGTTGACTCGACGTTTGGCTTACAGCAATCCAACACTTAAAAAGTTAGATCAATGGTCAAGTGTTGGAAGACTATGGATTGGACCCGGCTCTAGGGACATCTTTTTATATGATTTGTGTCTCTGCAGAATTCCTGCTTTTTGATCAGGATAAACTTTCTTTGAAATGAGAAAGTTGAAAGAAAAATGTGCAAATACAAAAAACCAAGAGATACAAAAACAGTTTAAGGATGTTGCTGTAAAGTTAACACCTTAATTGTGAACAATGCATTTTGGGTATAGTAGAATATGAGCTTTAAATCAATCTAAAAAAGTCAATTAATATTATGTCACTTCAGCTTATTTTATAACAATTAAAATCTTTTCTTCAATAGCTGTCCAGTTTCATTTCAGGTTTCAGGATGTTACTTTTATCTTATATCAATCATTAGAATTCTGGTTAACTCTCAATCCTGACACAATTTTATCTTATTGTTGTACAGTCTTGTAACAAAAAACCCCTGACCTTCAAATGCAACATCCACCTTTTGAGATGCATCAAATTAATAACCCAACTTTGATCCTTTTGAGGTATAGTTGTAGACTGCAATATTTTTGCCTAGTTCAATAAAATGGTTTCTTTGAGGTTGCAGCTTTTATTTTTGCATCATTATATCTGAACTAGCTTTTTACATTGTATTTGTCATATGTGATAAAACCAAAGAATGTCCAGCTTGAAAATGAATAAAAGTGCAATCTTTTTAAGATACCAATTACAATTCAGAATTACTAATGTTCATAATGAAAATAAGTGTTGAAAAAACTGTCAGATATTCTAAAGTTTTAATCGTCAGATTGGCAGCTTATCTTAATTAAGGAACAGATCCTTCTATCATTTCACCAAATTTAATGATAATACTTTACAGGAACCTGTGTACAGTAAATCCTGTTGACGGGATGAAGCTTCAAGAAATAAGACCAACGAGATACTAATTATTAATTTATTTGATAGAACCAGTGGTTTGAATATTTTTGAGATGGATCAGGATATCCGAGAGACGGATCAGATCCTTTGGGAAACAGATCAGGTCATTAAAGAGCCGGATCGGAAGTTTTTTAGGGAACCATAAACTGATGGTTTACCTAGCAACAAATATTGGGGCTTCCTAGTTGGCAGGTGGTCTCCATTCTTGGTCATTGAAGGGGTGATCAGAAGTGGCATCTTTGATGAATGATTAAAGTGAAAAAGGGGAAGTATTTCAAAGGAAATACTGAGATTAATAAAATAAATAAAATGAAGATAAATTGCTTTAATGTATACAAAATAGACAAGTATTTTAAAGGAATTTCAGACATTAATTTTACACGGAGGCGTATGGGAAAAATAATATAAATATAGTAAAAGTGAATTTATACTATATGTGTCTGTCAGTCATTTTGATTTTTACACATAAATGTGAATAAATCAATAGTAGATAAATCTCCACAACAATCAATCATGACTTAGACAATTATCTTGTGGAGATGTTCAATTAATTAAAATCCATAGCTCTAAGACTTTGCACAGATCTGGGATTGAACCACAGTCCTTCAGATTCTCAATTAAATGCCATAACTATCAGGCTACAAGGCACTCCGTTATAACCAAAGAGTGTCAAGCTTGAAAATTGAAGGTTTTGTGATCTTTTTTAGCAGAAACACCAAGCTCATCATGGCAGGCATTATTGCTCAGATGGCCGCGAATAATCGCGAAAGGCGACGTCGAATGCTAGAAAAAGATTTCATCCTTCCACCAAGTAAATCAGCTTATGTCTTACCACCTTTTGAACCGTGGTGAGCAGACATAAATGCACTGTCATCAGAAAAGTATCAATTATCAAAAATTTCATTTACAGTTTTGATCCCAAAAAACATAATCAATACTTAAAGACAAAGGAGCTTCGTGCCAGAAGGGTTGAGATTTTAGAAAAAGCCAAAGGTAATCATTTCTCAATCCAGTTATTCAAATTAACATTTGTTTGACAGTTAGGGCCTTGGAGCTTAAGAAACAAGAGGATTACAAACTTGTCACAATGCTTTGGAACATGAAGAAAGAGAGTCCACATTTGAAACTTTCATATGATTGGGCACCAGAATGTAAGATAAACAGATTTCTTTTTAAATTTCATCCCTGAAAACCAGTGATAAAATTTTGTTCCATAAGGGACTGTTTGAAATTTTGCATTTTTACAGTATGTTTGTTCCTCATCCTCTATCTCCTCCCTCAGTTTTAAAGCTAGAGGGCTGAAATGTTGCATACAGACTTCTCATATTAATGCCAAAATAGATTTTTGATTTTTGTCTAAGAGCTGAGATATGGTTAAAAAATTGGCAAATATTTTTTAATGATAGCCGACTATCATCCTCTTTCCTTAATATTTCCCAAAATATTAAAGCTAGAAAGCTGCTATTTTGAATGGAAACAGCTTAAAGCAGTACCTAAATATTACTTTAGATACACTTTACTCAAAAATTAAGCATGAGGGTTTTCCTTGACACCAAACTGGAAAAAATGAAAAAAGTTTTTTGAACTTGAAGCCTGTCAGTTGACTGTCGGTCACGAAACCGTGCTTGAGAGGGTTTGGCATTTTTTCTCGTAGCAAAAAAATGCTTGTCTACTTAAATGCTGAATGTTAGATGTAAAAGTCTTGAATTTGAGATCTTTCTTACTACTTTACTACTTATTTTAGTCCAAAAAATACAATTTGCCATATCCAGAACTTTTTTCTATGAGCATCGTGAAGTTTTGCATCACTCACACATATTCGACTTTGCTCTCTAAAAGCTTGATGAAAGCCCTCAGGAGACTCATAAAAACTTTTAATATAGTAGAGTAGGGGATGTTTAAGAGCTCTAAAATAAAGCCCCTTTTTCCTTATCTAAAAGATGTCGAATGCAAAGTACTTTGCCCTTTTGCTTTCGGATAGAGACTGCATCACAATATGTATCTTATATTCATTTTATCCGTTCTACTATTGCTGATTTAAGTTGGTCTCACTTGTGGTCTTTATGTTGACCATGCAAAATTTGACAAAATATATAAGTGAAGCTTTTTTATTACCTATTTTTGGCAAGTTCAAAGATATTTAATTGGGCCTGGGTCAATATTTTGTTGCTCGGGTTGAGTCATCAACGTTGATTTGGGTCATGGGTTTGGAAAATTGCCCCCAAAAATCCCAATTTTTCAATTTTTTCCACTTTGGATCAAAAAAATCTCTTGGAGTTGGGTCAAAAAGTACCCGAGTCAAAGACGGGTCAGCCTCTTATCTACTGTGGGTCAAAAGTATGCTCAGGTCGTGTCGTGTCCGGACTCCTCTCTAGTTAAAAGACAGTGCTATAGAAATTAGCAGATACAGCGTTCTAACATTTGGGCAAAAACTTTTAAGTTTGAAAGAAATTTGGCACTTTTTTTGATAGCCATCTCTGCTTGCATGGACTAAGATAAATTTCTTTGACATTAAGATAATCCCTAAGGATTTGAGGTTTTAAATGAAGAACCTTTCTGTGCATGGGTTTTGTTACCTATCCACATGAGCTCGATTTTTGAAGGCTTTTAGGTAGAAACAACTTCAATAAGGAAGACTTTTTTTATTTATTGACAGACAGGTTTAATTTGATCTTGAGGAAAAGGAAAGTGTCAAATTTAAAGATGAAAACTAAATCCATCAATTGAAAAGCTTGATAAATTTAAAACAAATCAAGATTGATGCTAATGATGTTGGAACCATGAAAGACCCAGCGCCAGATTTCTTCTTGTCTCGACCTAAAATAAAATAAGACATAATTTAATCTATCTGTCTTAAGGCACTAAGCTTCAGAGGGTACCCAGATTAAGATTTGCTTTTAAACTAAACGAGTATCAAAAGTTGAAGTTGGATTTATATTTTAAGCAAAACAAGAATTGATTTTCATAAAAGGGTTATTGGTTCAGACTTATTGATTATACTTAGGGCTATATATTAATCATCAGTTTTTGTAGTGAATAATAAGGTGTGATAAAAATAAGAAACATTTTAAATAAGTAAAGGTTAAGAGTCAAAATTTTACAGAATATTAAATTTGAATTGTGAAACGGTGTTATTATTTGATTTTTTTTTAAATGTGCCCAAAAAAAACTGCACTTAAGAGAATTTTTTGGTTAATGAAGCTGTGCCATCAGCAACTTGTTTAGTAATTGTTAGAATCATTTTTGGTTTTATTGAACAAATCCACATTTGAGTCTTAAATGAGTTTAAACGAATATATTTTGGGCTGAAACTATTTGATTTGGATCACTCAGATTTGTTTACCAGATGAAACAATTTGATTTGAATTACTCAGATTTGTTTATCAGCAAATATTTGATTATTAAATGAGTAAAATGGGTACTCCCGGAGCTTATAAAAACATAAATAAAAGTTGAATTACTCATTCCACATGGCATGAAAAATTTTGTGTCTTGGGTTGGATGAGGCGGTGGATGGACATCGTCTGCGGTGAAACAATTGCAAAAAATAAATAAGGTTTTTTAGCTTTCCATCCCTCCATATCATGTTAGCTTCCTTCCTACCTGGAAGTTGGACTTGGCATTTTTCTGCATCAGAATTATCCAATATCCAGCCAACGTACGGTGTTGCCAACGTGTAGATTGCTGTCTCACCTTTGACCCCACGAGGGCCTTCCATTATGCCAGCAAGTAGATAATTTCCTCCCATGTTTAAAAACAGAGGACCTGCGACAATTAGCAAAATATATTCTACGAGCCAACCGAGACCCGGCGCTGCCAGAGAAAAATTTAATACAATTTTTTGTAAAGAAAGGTTTTTCTCTTGTGATCTGTTTAGGTTTTAAAGTTTGCGGTACCCTGGGGTCAAGGGGTCAGGTTGGCAGGGTCATTCTTGTGTTGGTGGATTAGTGGAGAGGTCTGTACAAAATTTGGTGGAGATAGGTCCGTGGTTTGCACGTGAAAGAGTGACATAAGTACAAATAGTCTGTTTTATATATATAGACAAGCCAACCAGGGCCCGGCACTGCCTGGGAAAAATTTAATGCGCTTTTGTAAAGCAAAGTTTTTTCTTGGCAGTGATCTGTTTAGGTTATGGAGCTTGGGGTACCCAGGGGTCAAGGGGTCTGGTTTGCGGGGTCATACTTGTGTTAAGAACCTTCCCTGAGTTGGTGGATTAGTGGAGAGGTCTGTACAAAATTTGGTGGAGATTGGTCCTGCGGTTTGCGCGTGAAAGAGGGACATAGGTACAAACAGTATGTTTTCATACATATAGATAGAAGATTACTTTTCATTTTTTGGAAATTACCTCCGTGGTTCAAATTTTCCTTTGATTTTATTGAAGAACAAATAGCAGAATCAGAGAGAGTAAACCTTTTAGACAGATCTGTTATGTTGTACTTCTTGAAGTGGTCTCTTTCTTTGGTAAATATCTGACTTTCTTCAGAAAACATTTTTCCATAGCGCGACACACACTTTTCAAATGTATCAATTCTAGGAAATCAGAACTAGAACTGTGAATACAAATTAAGTAAAAAAAAAAAGAAAATACTTTGTATTCTTTGTAGGCACAGTTGAGCCATCTTTCTGGGTTGGAAAAGTAGCTAAAATAGCGTCTTTGTTGCCCAGTTCTACCCTAGGTCCATAATGGAGACATGCGACGTTGGGTTTGACTGAACTGGGAACTTTGCTCTTTTCTGTCGTCGTATCTGACCCAATGCCAAAATCAGGGACGTCATGGCTCATAGGGTCAGGTTTGATCGAATAATCCCAAGACTTCCCTCTCCTGTTAAATAGACAGGATTCTCAAACACAATGACTGTTTGGACAGCATAACTTTTCAGCATCTGAAATGAAGTTATGGATTATGAAAATCGGATGAAAAAAAGTCCATTTCTAAGTGTTTTCATACTCCGTTTGTCAAGATGATTGTCACGTTGTAATCATTTGCTTTTTCTGTCTTGTAACACAATTCATCTTCAAAGAAAAATGTGCTGACACAACTTCCAGCAGTGAGAATATCATGGGTTGATATAGCTACACCATAGCAGGACCCTCCACCTCTCAACTTAATGTTGACCTTTTTTGTGAATTGAATTTTAGAATAGATTTTTCCAACACAAATTCAGTTCCAAACTTACGACGCTCTTTAGTGCCCTCTCATCTGTCACACATCCTCCGCCGCACGCCCAAGGGTCGGTTGTTGTTGAGGGAATTGTTGAGCCTGATGTGGTTGAGCCAGTTCCACCAGAGGCTGATGCGGTTGAGCCAGTTCCACCAGAGGCTGACGAACCTAAGAAAAAAGATAAGGGCTTTATCAAATCCAAAGCAAACTGCAAAATAAGGCCTGGAACTTACTTTGAGAACTTACAAATTTAGTTTTCTGAAAAAGAAAATCTTGCAGCATTAAAAAATCATAAAAGAATTTCAGCCTAGACAAGCTATGCAAATATATACTTACAGACAAAATAATAAGGAATAAATTTAACAGAAACATTGTGTCTTTCCCAACTGCAATTTATTTTTGTTTGTTGCCACCTTTGCGTTGATTGAAAAATAAGTGAAATACCAAGGATTAGATTTCAAAGGAAACCCCTTTCTTTTAAAGTTTTTTTAACCTTAATTTATTTCAAATTCAAAAGAATGACTGTGTCTGGCCTTATGGTAAATTTAAAAAATCTCCACTAAACTTTTTCATGCACTTAATTGGGGAGTCTGTTTGCAAAATTTGAGCTCTTTGGCTTCAAAACTGTAGGAGGAGATAGAGGTGAACAGGCTGACAGGCAACCCCCACAACCACAATCTGTGAACTTGGCAATATTTTAGAGGAATGAAAATTCCTACTCTCCACATGTCCTCAACAAAAGACTTTCCCAACATCTCCATTGTACCTCAACCCCAAATATTGTACCCTTGGGCTTACAGTCTATAGAATACTAGCCAACTGGGGCCCCTCACTGCCATCAAAAAATTTGATGAGCTTACGTCACCTGTCTGGACATTTTTTGTAAAGCAAAGTTTTTTCTTTAGTGATCTGTTTAGGTTTTGGAGTTTGGGGTATTCCAGGGTCAGGGGTTCGGTTTGGCAGGGTCTGACTTGTGTTAAGAACCTTCCCTGACTTAGTGTGGAGGCCTGTGCAAAATTTGGTGGAGATTGGTATGACAGTTTGCTTGTGAAAGAGGGACATGGGTACATAGGTACAAACAGTCACTTTTATATGGATACATTTCAAATTCATTTTTATGTCAAAACAAAAAAATGACTTTTAGATCATGCAACTGAACTGTTGTGACCCGAGGACCCTTAAACTAGAGATGGGCCCTGAACCGACCTGACCCAAGCATACTTTTGACCAGCAGTAAATAAGAGACTGACCCGGCTTTGACCCGGTTACTTTTTGACCTGACCTGATGAGATTTTTTTGACCTGAAGGGCAAAAATTTGAAAATTTGGGATTTTAAAGTGAAAATTTCCAAACCCAGACCCAAACCAAAAATGGTTGACTGGACCCCAGCAAAAAAAATTTGACCCAACCAAACCCAGGTCAAAATTTTTGACCCAGGCCCATCACTACCTTTAACTATGATAAAAAGTTACAATTTCAGCTTCACTTGTTGTTGAAATTTGAAAAGATTACAAAGTTGTACACCTGTATTTTCTCATCAAACTTTGTACTACATTGAAAAACTGACTTTTTATTGTCAGAAACTTGTATTTTTAGGGTGGTGATTATCACGTGTCTCAAAATTCAAACCCAATAAAATGTAAAAGAATGACAGCTGGAAAATACAACTGATTTATATTTCAGCTCTGTTTTAAATTGAAAATTTGATAAATTTAGACTTTTTTTCTCAGATGAATCTGCCTTGTTGGAGATTTTCTTGTCAAAACTGTATAAAGCAGCACACATTTGAGGTGAATGCCAAAAACATAGATTGTGGAAATACTTTTCAAAAACAAAAATAAAAAATACCAAATTTAAAGATCTTCCAGATCATTCTTTTCTCCTTTTGGCCATCTTCGAAATCTTTAGACCCATAAAGCATCAAGGATATTATAATTCCAAGATATCCAGAACTTTATCTTTTTAGCAAGACAATTTAAATTTTAGTTGCATCATAATTTATGACTTAATATATTTTTTCTTTTGCAAAAAAAAGGATTGAATCTTCTAAAACAGAAGATTGGTTTTGACAAAAACACAGTCTTTGAGCTATTCATTTGCCAATTCAAAGAAAACTTTGTGAGCCATAGAATGGCTCTAGGATTGACCTTCAGTCACAATAAGGTATTTTTATAAAACTAAATAAATATCTTTATTAATCACACCATTTTAAAAGAGAGACAGGAAGCACTAGATTTTAAATCTACATTATTTGTTAAGGTTTTAAATTCTTTTGAATTTCATCACTTCAAGGTTGTGAAAAAATTCCTATTTGTAAAAGAAAGAGTATCAAACAAAGGCTTTCAATGGAGCATACAACAAAATGGCAAATGCCTCAGGCTTTGTTTGATGCTTTCACTCTAACCAAAATCCCATTGAAAAATAAACAACTATTGTTAAGGATTAGGCAAGTTAAAAGAATTTTTCCCCAAAAGTATTGCTAAAAAATGCCTTTTGTGGTCGTCTTTGACTTTTCATTGAATGGAAATAAAGGGACTTCAATATTTTTCACTTCCATCAAATTAATGCAAAATGTAGTGAAGAAATACCAAATGAGCCATTATATCTTAGAACATTGCAAAGCAAGAAACAAAGCTCAATAAAATATTTTTTGTTCATTGGCTATAAAGTAAAGGATCTGAGACATTCTTTCATTTTCAATTTACAGAATATATTTTAATGATAATCTGCAATCTCTTTTAAATTCCTGTTAAACACATTTCAAAACAGGCTGGTGCTTGGTTTCTCAATCCAGCATCTTTTGGCTTGACCATTTAGCCACATATTTCATTTGGAATATATTTACCATTTACTAAAAGATGAAAGGAAAAATTTGGCAAGGGCCAACAACAACAAATGTTATCTAACAAAATGGCTGAAAATAAAAACACAAAAAGCATACAACTTATTAAATGTGATTGTGTTTTATTTCAGCTTTTGAAGAAATGGATTCTACTTCAACAGCAAATGTCAACACCATCCAGCCAACAATTCATCCCTCAATTCGTTGCATAGAGTCTGTTTCCCAAACTGTTGTCAATCCAACCCCAAAATCTTCTTCAAATGAGCTTTTTGCATCACAAAAAACAGGTTTAATATTTGATGTGATCAATTCAACCTTGGGCATCCTTGGAATTGCTATTTTCATCATAATCTTTGTCGTCCTTTTTTTCATTTTTGCAAATGTTGATGGAAAGCCATGGACGTCAGTTTTCAAAAACTTATTTTAAACATCATATTGTCCAAAGTCTAATCATCTATTTTTAACATCTGAAAGAAAAAGTAAAAAAAAACATTTCATAGAATATTTTAGGGATCTGTCATTGACACTGTAGAAATTCAAATTTTTAACTTTAATTATAATATAAACCTAAGTTCATATAACAATCACCAAAGTCAAAGTCTTCCCAAACATGTATTTTTATATTACATGAATCAAATCAATGTTTAAGTTTTGGCACCAGCAAATTGCTTCCAAAATCCTAAAATTGCTCTCTGAATTGGTGTGTATAGGTTAAAAAGAAACTTAACTTTCTGGATATAACCCACTTGACTACCCTGACTCCCTTATTTAGGCCAACTTTACCATGCATTAGATAAAAAATAGTTTGACCTTTTCAAAAGTGAAAAGTTAATTTCTTCAACCCTTATACAATAAATGAACTTTTTTCAGAGATGTTTTCTTAATTGGGTCATCATAGGTCATGGGAATGGCAACTTTCATAGTAACAGCAACAATCAGTATGGGCAAACTCCTAGCCCCTGGATTTAATGTATTGGTCATCTCATGGTTAAAGTAAGCTTAGCCACAGATGTCTTTATGTCAACTCCTTTCAAATGAGGCCAATTTGAAACTTGGTTATACACACAATTCAAGTGATTACTTGTAGATAACCAGGATCATGATTGATGAGTTATTTTATTTATTCCATAGCAAATTGGTTACACCGTGAGGGTTAAAATGAATTCAATTTCAGATGTTTAAATGAAACCACTTGGCTTGGGCTAGAGGTCTTTTTTCATCTTACATTATTTGTCACTGTTTTGATACTGATCCCCATGGCTGAGAGGTCAAAAGTTACCTGACTGAGAACTAAAATCTAAGGTTGTGAGTTCAATACCCAGCCCATGCAAGAAACTTTTCAATCCTGGATTGCAAAAAATCAAAAAAGGACTACTGTTTTAAGGTAGAAGTATAGTTCTAATGACCTGATTAAAAGTGACAAGAATACAAATAAAAATATTAAGAATATTTATTGAAAAATAGCATTGTAATTTACAAAAAAGTTTAGATGTAAAAAGTATTTTTGAGTTTTCGTACTCTTTTTTTGCTTTGTATCTCATTTTTACTTTTTAATTCTCCGTTGGGAGTACAACAGTATGAATTTACAAATTCTTGGTTTCTTAAGTATCTCAAAATAACATTAAGTTTTTTAGCTGATAATGTAAAATAAAATTTTATCACTTTTATGATGAAAAGCGATTTTAGGGAAAAAGACAAAGATTCAAAGATTTTTCCTTTTGGTCATTTCTTCAAATTTGAACACATAAAAATTGGTTGTCAAATGAGGTTCTTGATTTTCAGTTATATTTAGCCACTGACACATTTTTATGAGCTTGGTTATTTTGTAGTTGATAGCTTGAGGTTGTTGGTTTTCATTCATTCTTCATATTAAACTTGTGAAGTTTCAGGCTTTAACTTCAGGGTTTCAGTGTTGGAATTGTGACTCCCCTCCTGTAGACAAGATATGTCTTTAAAAGGTATACAATATGTGAAAGCTTTGTGTCATACCTGTTGCTTGTGCAGTTGTTTGATGACTTCATTGTTGGTCAAAGTATCAAGGTTCTTAACAATGAGGTGGAGGACAAACCAGTCTCCAATCTTCTCTCCAAGGGAAAAGGAGTGAGGCTCCAAGAGAGACTCAATGTCAGAACGCTTGGCAGACTTTCCGCACTATGAAAAAGTATTTAACTTATTCAAATTATCTCTTTGCTGATCTCATTTAAAATCTTCACCAACCCTGACTGCAATGAGGGCAACTCTTATTTGTGGTCCAACCAGAGTAGCTAGTCTGTAAATGAGGGCAAGTCCAGAAATGACGGCAATGCCGATGAGCCAAAACCAGATGAAGATGTAGATCTTTTCATTGATGATGTTTAGTGGAAGAACACAGAGTCCATCTTTTTTCTCAACAGTACCAGACGGACCATATTGAAAGAATGTGCATTTGGTCACCTTCAAATTTAAATCAGCTTTAAAAGCCAAGAATCAAAGTAATACTTGGATTGTTTACCTTGGGGAACACCTTTGCCATGGGATCTGGCCTATCCTCCTGCTCCATCTCGGTATATGTCAAAACGTCGCTTCCATAAGTGCGGAATTCATAACCAAGGAAGTAGTCAGTAAAGTAGATCTAAATTCCAAACAAAGCTTACTAACATTTTTCCAAAATAGATATCAAATTATTTTCTTACTTGGCCAATAACATTAGCAAAATTAAGCACTTCGCAGAAAACATATCTGGCTGTGTAGAGGCCATGGGTACCTCTATGAATACCCCAGTACTGGATGATATTGTCAATCTGGCTCTGACGTCCTTCAGCACTTATGATGGGCTCCTAAATGAATTGAACTTTGTTCATAACATCTCTTTCAAATAAATTGAAAGGAAGCTGGGCCCCTTTAACAGGGCGCTTTAATGCTCAAATCTTATCTCATTTTGAAGTTCTTTGCATATGGCCTCTTATTTATATTTAAACAAAGAGTAATATGGAGAATAGAGTGAGGCATTCACCTGGAGTTCTTGGACCAACAGTCTGATTTTGCCACCTTCTGAGGTCTTCCACAAGTATCGTGGTATATAGAAGAAAGCGGCTTGAAGAAAGAGAACAAAGCAGACCCACTGATAGTACTTGTGATACTTCACCTCTTCTCCTTGCTGAAAAGTAAGATTAATGTTTTTTTGAAAACTTTTCAAAAAAAGCTGTTTTAAAAAAATCATACTTTAAGATCAGCATGGGGTGAGATTCCAGGGTGTGGAATTTCTTTGCCCTCCCTTCCGCTCCATCTTGAAGGAATAGAGAATGTTGAATGAATCCAGCAATAAGTGTCCATGATTCCTCCAGGAACCCCATCAACAATACAGTCAATTGGATCACCAATGTACTGAAAAAGAAAAAGTAACTTGAAAGAGTTATCTTAAATTGAGGTTTGTTGGTATCAAGCAGGCTCAGTAAAATGATTGGTATCAAACTCAAACCAACTCTCCAACAAAGTCCTAAACTCACAGCTAATAATCATAATACCTCTATTTCATCCCATGTGATTGCACTTTCCTTGATTCAAACACTTAACAGGGAGAAAAATATTGACCTTACAAATCAGGAATCTTTCTAATCTTTAGTTTCAACCATTCAATATTTAAATTTTATTCCATACTCGCTGAGGGTACCTGGCATTGCCTTGGCAAAATTTAAATATTTTTTGTTTTGTAAACAATTTTGTTGTGTTTCCTGAAGCTTTTAGTGTTTTTGCCCTCTACGCCCCTGGGGGCAGGTTAGGGATATAAAACTATCACTATTTTACCCATGGGATTCAGCCAAGTCTTCCTGCCAAATTTCACTGATGTTGGGCCAGCAGTTTGGGAGACTACATGGTTCCGACATCCTGACAGACTTTGAATTTTATTTACATAGAAGAAAGGAAATCATTTTTTAACCTGCATCCTCTGCAATCTATTCTCAATTCAATTTTGAATAACCATTTTGCTAAGTTGGTCCACCAAGGAATATAGTGAAAAAGGCAATTAAGTTGCTCATGTTTTTGTTTATTCTTTGGAATCCTGATTCGTCCTTAAGGCCTCCATTAAATAGTTCAAATAAATGAATTTAAAACATTTAAACTTGAAAGATATTATTCTATTTTTAAAAAAGCTATCTATGGCATTATGTTTTTCAGATTTAATAGATGCATCACTGTTTGTAAAGTATAGATGATTTGGAACATATAACTTGAAATACCACTTTTTGTATTTTCAGAAATAAAGATTTATAGATTTCAAAAGATTTGAAACTAGACAAGGAACTCCAAGGCTAAATTTTCTTACCTGACGTGATGTTACCAACAATGATGCAGTCACAAAGACCACTAGGGTGGCTTTGTAGTGTAAGCGAAACACATTGCTAAAAAGTATTGAGGTTGAGTTGTTTCATTAACAAATCTTTTTAAAAAAAGCTCATTTTACTTGTCAATCCAGACTGCATCAAACTTCAAGAAGTCCTTGATGCTTGAAAACACACCCAACATCTTGGTTTTATATTAAGCTGGTCTTTTCCACACCTTTAGTTATTTTAAAAAATTAGCTAAATTTGGAATCACCTTGAGAAATCTGAAGGAGTTTTGACACTTTCAATTGAAAATTCAATGTTTTTTTATGCTAAATTGCTTACTTTTTCCTTGGCGACTGTTTTTTGGAGGAAACCAAGCCAGCATTGAAAGAGTGTGGAACAAATACAGCAACTGGAATGATGAGGGTAGCCAGCTCGACAAAGGCAAGATTTGTAACCTGTGCATACACAGAGGGCTGTATTAATGGAGGTAGTACAGTGGGGTGGGGTGGGATGGGATGAAGGGGGCAGGAAGCCTGCTGGACAATTTCAGAGAAATGCATGGAGGAGATCATTGAATAATCCAGCTTCTATTGGCAGATGTGGAGAAACTTTGTAAAAAAATAAAAATATTTCATGGCTAAGTTGTAAGGGAGGAATTAGGTTGTAATTTTTTTAAGTGAAAAAATACTGAATTAATTTTTTCTCTGTAGAGACGTGTCCTCGAAATAAGAGTGGCTTAATGAACAGTATAGCTGGGATGAGAAACACATTTTTTCCATACTGAACATGTTTGTAAAGTTTATCGCTTTGAAATATTCAAAATTTGAGAGATGAAATTTTTAAATAAAGGTTCCCTTTTTTTGGTGGTGAGGGCGATAAATTTTGAATTTGAACTTAAAATTATGGCTAAAAAGATCAGTTCAACAGCCTTTTTTATGCATTAGACAAACCAAGAAAATTGGGATAAAGGGTAATAGTATTGCATTGCACTCCAATGGGGGAGTGGATGGGTGTTTAAGGATTGCTATATTTAAAATAATGAATATACCAGCCTCTAAACCCATCCTCATAGATAGTTTGGTTTGGTTTGCTTTATTCTCATACTTTGTGTGTTACCACACGACTTTACAAGAGCGTGATGCAATCAAATATATGAAAATTTTACAAAGACAATTACAATACTGTCACATATTTTAGTCAGATAGATAAAGTCATCATTCAAATGTCAAATTTAATGAAAGTCTTCTTCAGCATGATACGTAGAGCATTGTCCGTCCTAAGTTGTGTTGTCCAATCATCGGTAATTTCATCCATGAAATCCATAACACTTGATTCTAGATCTTTGACAACAATTATGGCAAGCTTTCTGAGTTGAATACTTCTTGTCCATTCCAGCCCTTTCATTCTTCTTGCAAAATTATATTTCAGCAACCTTTCAATTGATTTTTTTTGTTGGTACAAGATTTCAAAATACATGATGCCAATAAATAAAATCTGATATTTTATTCTGGATTTACATTTTTTTAACCTCAAAAATGAAAATCCCTGTAGATAATATTAAAGCTCTTTGAAACTGTGAAAAACTGACCATTTCAAGCTAAAACATCCTAGTTCAACTAAGGAGGTTTCGAATAAGTGGCAAATTAAATTCCGATAACAGAATATGCTACTTATTCAAAACCAGTTTGATTAAAAAGGAAATGGAAAAAATGAGGTGTGAAAAAAATAAAAGTCATCCAAATAAAGACAGTAATAAAAATTGGATCGACTTTATTCGCTCTTTTCTTTTACTGACGAAGATTAGTCAAAATCCAACTTTACTTTACAGACAAAAAAGTCCCCAAGTTTGAGGGATAAAAAAGAGGCTTAAGAGTTTGCAAAATAAATTAGTTTGATAAAAAAAAGTCACGTTGTTGTCTGAAATTATTTTTTTAGATGGAGTTAATTTTTGGTTGACATAGATTCTAAGGCTTCCCTTAAATTCTAGCTGACTAAATTTAGACAGTTTTTTTATTCCCTGGATTGTCAAGGTATTGAAGCCAAACAATTTAATTTCTCCTTGCTGTGTAATTCCTGTCCAATAGATGATTTGATTCAAGAAGCTAGGTAAATAACCAAAACAGGATCTTGGAATATGTAAATAATGTCTTTTGTCAAGAATGACCTGCCTTGGTGGCACTTTGTTTACATTTAATCAAGGACTGATATATACTTCAAAACTTGAAAAAATTATACAGAGGAGACAGAAAAGTGATCATAGTTACTTTATGCAAGTTTTAACACAACATTATTTTACCTATCTTTATTTTAATTTTCCACTAATATTGTGCTAATTGCATTAAGCTTAAACAACATTTTAGCAATAAATGAAGCACTTAAAGCTAAGATACATTTCAATTCACCTTTCATTTATCTGTATTTTCCCAGCCAAATATATGGCTGTGTAAGCACATTTGATTGGAGTATTATGATTTTAAGGTGTTTACGTGTTTTATGGTGGTTTACGACAAAATTTGCACCATTAACAGGTGTGTTCCAGTGTGCCACATGTAAACAGGGCCAATACAACTGAAAGCGGGTGGATATACCTGAAAGTTAATGGCATACAGTGTGTCTTATTTTTGGTAGGGTTCTATTAAAAAAATGAAGTAGACAGACAATTTTTGTGCAGGGAAAAATGCCACACCATCCCGAGTGATCCTTCTCCTCCCTTATCCTGATTAACAACATTTTTAAATGGGACAGCTAGTCCATCTAGTTTATTATAACTTAAATATCTTTGCTTCTAGGCAAAGTATCAATATCTGGTCGGTAACTTTGGGGATTATGCATACCAAATTTCAGGCCTCTAGCTTTATAAGTGTGGGAGGAGAATCATGTGACAGATACACGTGTGATGTCACACCTTTACAAAA
>Ga0194133_10005211_pt1 | contig 16715 bp, 13 predicted proteins | sample TA2KigOf40mmetaG_FD_155448 | JGI IMG/M metagenome (GOLD analysis project Ga0194133, IMG submission 155448) | Freshwater microbial communities from Lake Tanganyika, Tanzania - TA2015055 Kigoma Offshore 40m | ecosystem: Environmental > Aquatic > Freshwater > Lake | place: Tanzania: Lake... | reverse complement strand
TCAACTTTATTCTTTAACTAAAATTTTTGATGGTGATATTATATTATTATATGATCATATTAAAGGTATTGGATATGATCCAAAAACTAGAGAAGAATCTGAACTAAATTATGATTATGATACTTTAATAAATTATTTATCTTTACAAAGTAAAACTTATTCAAAGAAATATGCTACACCACTACAGGATGAATATGTTGATTCAGATATTGATGCTGAATGTGAAAAACTTGGTATTAATTCAACAGTTAAGGCTGAAGAACTTAAATTTGATGTACCAGTTTGTAAAGAAGATGATGTACGTAAAGCTTGTAAATTAACTAGTATGTTAAATGAAAAACGTGCTAGTAATTATTATGATTGGATAAATGTCGGTTTAGCTCTTCATAATACTGATACTTCTTTACTTACAGCTTGGATTGAATTTTCTAAAAAATGTGGTAAAAAATTTAAAGAAGGTGAATGTGAAAAAATGTGGAAAACTATGAAAAACCCATTAAATGGAAATGCTTTGACTATTAGATCTTTGGCTTATTGGGCTAAACAAGATGATCCTAAAGCATTTGATGCATTTAACAAAGAAGAATTTAAATTAATGATGAAGAAAAGTTTGGATGGTAATACCTATTTTATTGCAAAATCAGTCTATTCTAAATATTCGGATCGTTTTGTGTGTTCTTGTATTGGAAAAAATACTTGGTGGGAATTTAAGAATCATCGTTGGAATCGTATTGATGATGGATATACATTAAAAATTTTATTATCTGAAGATTTTGCTAATGAATATAATAAAGAAATAGCTGAAATCAGTTTAAGAGCTACACAAATTTCTGGTATCGAAAAAGAAGAACTTCAACAAAGACGTACACGTATAGATAAAATTGTTGAAAAACTTATGAACACAACTTTTAAGGAAACACTTGTAAAAGAATGTAAAAATTTATTCTATGATGATAAATTTGAGCAAAAACTTGATTCAAATATTCATCTGATAGGCTTTGAAAATGGAGTTTATGATTTGAATAAAGGTGAATTTAGAGAAGGACGTCCTGATGATTACATTACCTTAAGTACAAGGAACGATTATCATAAATGGTCTGAAAAAAATCCTTACAATATACCTATTTTAAAATTTTTTGAACAAATTATGCCAAATGAAAAAGTACGAAAATATTTTTTAAATGCATTATGCACTTGTATCTCTGGAGAAACAAAAGAAGAAAAACTTTATATTATGACAGGTTCCGGTTCTAATGGTAAATCATTAACAATGGATTTGATGTATTTTGCCCTTGGTGATTATTATATGTCATGTCCAATCACTATTATTACTAGAAAAAGAGGACAATCAAATGAAACAGCACCGGAAAAAGTTCGTATGAAAGGTAGACGTTGTGGTGTTTTTCAAGAAACCGATGATGGTGAAAAAATGAATGTAGGTGTTATGAAAGAATTTACTGGTGGTGATAAAGTTTTAGTTCGTGATCTTTTTAAGGGAGCCAACGAAATGATAGAATTCAAACCACAAATGAAATTTTTCTTAACGTGTAATCAACTTCCAGAAGTCCCTTCTAATGATGATGGTACATGGAGACGTCTTCGTGTAATTGATTTTGGATCTAAATTTACTGATAATCCAACTAAACCAAATGAATTTATGATTGATACTACTCTCAAACAAAAAATTGAACAATGGGCGCCAACTTTTATTAGTTATTTGCTTCATTTGTATATTACTGAATATAAGAATAAAACTTACCTCGTTGAACCAGATGAAGTTATGGCATCAACTAAACAATATAAAATGGAAAATGATTTTTACACTGAATATATTATGGATAAAATTAGAGTTACTAATAATCCAAAAGATAAAATCAGTGTTACTGCTATTTATGAAAACTTCAAAGATTGGTACAAACGTGGTTATGAATCAAGAGGAGTTCCCAAGAGACCTGAATTTATCAAATTTATTACTAAACAATTTGGTGAACCTGTTAGAGGTAATTATACCAATGTAGTATTTAATATTATTGAAGAATCCGATGAAGAAAACGGTCAAAAAAGTGTATTAGATCTTTAATATATAAAAAAATTGAATTTTTTTAGATCTATGTGTTTTTTAAATATAAATCAATTTCAATGGTTCTACCGTACACGACTCATTCGAAATACTGGTCAAATTTGACCGAGACACAGAGGCTAATTATAACCAATGCCTGTAACTCGGGACAGCTCAGAGAGAGTCTTTACGACCTCAAGTACAGGGGTCCGCCGACAGATGATCGAAACTGGGATGGTGGACATGTCACCTACAGCACGGGTGATCCGCCCATGACCTATAGTCTATATGGGATGTTCAATCATTAATATTCCTGAAACAACTGATTCAGTTTTTCTATGGTCCACCTTTTATTTGGATCTATCTCTAATGTCCCTTTCAAAATTAAATTAATAAAATCAAGTGTGTGTTTATCGAAATTAAATTCATTTAATTTACGATCAAGCCTATTGGATCCATCTGGTTCATATCCCTTTAATTTATAGTTAGAATCAAAAAATTGTTTATAATGTTTGGTTTTTTTTAAAAAACTCTTTGGAAAATCTCCACAAGTTTCATGTATTAATTGTAAATGATAATAATCTCTCGAATGTTTTGAATCTTTGATTGGATCAAATAATAAATTTCCGGTTAATAATTCATAAAAAGTACAACCTAACGCCCAAATATCTACTGGATAAGAACATTGTCCCATTAGAATTATTTCTGGAGCTTGATAATATCTAGTTCCAAAAGACTCTTCATAAAAATTATGTTCCTCGCAATATGTACCAAAATCAGCTAAACTAACATCAATTGATTCTAAATATTTTGAATCAATAGAATATTTTGATATATCTGATAATGAATATTCTTCTAATATTTTATTTGTAATTTGTTCATGTATTTCAATTCTTATTTTTCGTTTATCATTTTTATCCATTTTTTCAATTTTATCAATATCTTTTTTTTTAACATCTACCCAGAATTTTTCTTTAGCTTCTGAATATTTTTTAAAAAAGTTTTCTTCATTATAACGATTAATAATAAAAGCATCTTTATTATTTATCCCTTTAACTAAAATATTATCTGTTTTAATATCTCCGTGAAATACTTTAAATTTTTGATGAAGAATTTTTACAGCATCAATTAATTGTCTCATTATTTTTTTAACTGTTTCTAAATCAAAACCATTGCCATATTTACTTTTTCTAATTAAACAATCAATATCAGAACAATGTAATTTCCAAGATGAGCACAAATATTTTTGGTTATCTCTAATTTCAATAAAACTATCACAAATATTATTAAAAACCGAAGGTGATAATGGTAATTTCTCAACGAATTTTATTTCGGATTGTCCATCTTTAAATTCTGATGGATTTTGAACCTTCAATGCGAAAAAATCATTTGATTTCATTGAAAATGCTAACCATACTATAGAAAAAGATCCTCTTCCTAATTCACAAATTACATTATAATTTTTAATTATTTTTCCAGTTAAATCAAGATTATTAGATTGTGTTATATCTTCATCGCTTGAAACTGATAGATATTCTGAATCTGAACATTCACTTTCAGAACCCATTATAAGATTTAATTATAATTATTCTTTAAATTTTTTTATAAAATAATTTCTAGTTATTTTAAATGAATAAAAGAATAATTAAAGACGAAATTGAATATTTTAAATCAAAAGAAATATATAATTTACCTCCATCTACAAAAATGTTTCATCCATTAAATTTAAGTTTAATTTATAATCCAGATACTACGAATCCACTTTGTTTAACTAAATTTCAAATGGATAAAAATAATAATTTAAATATTTTAAGTAAATATAAATGTAATAATAATGTAAATAGTTATAAAAAAAACTTATATATTCCAGTAATTGGTTTGGAATCAATTGATTTATTAAATATGTATTCAATCCAATCTATTGATTCTTTAAATATTTTTATAGAAGAAAATAATGATAAAATAAATTTTATTACTATGAATAGAATAATTAATTCTTGGATTAGAGTTAATTTTGAAACATTAAAAAATTACAATAGTTATCTTGAAAAAATATTCTTTAAACTATTTGAAAATGATAAAGCATTTAATGATACTAATGAAACTAGTATTAAAAAAGAAATTAAATATTTTATAGATTATTGGATTACTAAACATTCAGTAGATGAGTTTAATTTTAATTTATTTGATGACTTAATAAAATATTTATATAAAAAAAATTTACTTAACAAATAAAAAAATGTATGTTATTTATAATGCAAACACCAAATAATGATATACCTAAAACTAGAAGATACTGGCCTGTGCCCCCATTAATAGATCATGTTGTTGAATATCAAAATATAAATAAAGATGTTAATTTAAGAAAAAATGTAACTAAGTTTTTTCACGAAAAAGTTATAAAATGGATTAATGAATATGATGAATTTAAAATACATAAATCTAAATTATCATTTTTAAAAACTACTGATGGAAAAATATATATATATAATCTATTAAGACATTTTGTTAAAAAATCAGGTATTAACTGGTATGATTTAAGAGATAATTACTCAATTATTAAAGAATATTTAAGTAAAAAATTATAAACAAATTTATTTAAACAAATAGTTGTTTATTCTGTTAGAATTTAGGAATGGAATATCCAAAAGAAATTTTTGTAAAGGATTATTTTGAAATCCATAATTATTATACAAATATATATGGAAAAGATAGAACCATTGTATTAATGCAAGTAGGTTCTTTTCATGAAGCTTATTGTACTGATCATGAAGGTATTAATTTAATTAGATTATCTCAAGAAATTGATATATGTTGTACTCAAAAGAATAGTAATTTACCATTATCTAAAACAAATCCTAGAATGATGGGATTTCCACTTCATGTTACACATACATATATAGATAAATTAATTGACATGAATTATACAATAGTATTAATAGATCAAACTACTGAACCACCTAATCCAAAAAGACAAGTAACTGGAATTTATTCTCCAGCTACTCACATTAATAATAAATCTAATAAAACTAATTTTCTTATTTCAATAGTTATTGATAAAATAAAGGAAGCTAAAACTAATACTAATCAAATTTGTTTTGGATTAGCAGCTTATGATTTAACAACAGGCGAAGGTTCTGTTTATGAAACATATTCAAAATCTAATGATGTATTAATTGGTTTAGATGATACTATAAGATTTTTAGAGAATTATCCACCAAGAGAAATTATTTTAGAAAATAATTTATCACCTGATGATTCATTTGCAAACATGAAAATAGATGAAATTTTAAGTTATTTAAATATTAATCAAACCAATACATATTCAATTAAAATTAATCAGCATAAAAAATTATCATGGCAAAAAAATCTATTCAATCAAATCTATAAAATAGAATCAAATATTGATCCAATTGAGTTGCTTGGATTACAATATTTAAATTGGGGGCGTTTAAGTTTGGTATTATTACTTGATTATGTTATTAATCATCAACAAAGACTTGTAGAATCATTACGTGTTCCTACTCTATTTTCATCTAATAAATATTTATATCTTGGAAATAGAGCATTAGACCAATTAGATGTTATTAATAAATCATCTGACACTAGTTTATTTAATATTATTAATTATACCAAAACTGCTGTAGGTAAGAGATTTTTATCATGTCAATTAGCTATGCCTATTATTGATTCAAAAGAATTAACTCATCGATATGAATTAATTAATTTATTATTAGAAAATAACCATCAAAATAAAATCATTAATTTATTAGGTGATATTTATGATTTAGATAAATTAATCAGAAAATTAGAAATTAACATATTAAATCCAAATGAATTACATCAAATTTATGAATCAATTCACGAAATTGAAAGATTATGTAATTATTTTAAAGATAATAAGTTATTAAAACCATTTAATATTGACAATAAATTAGTTGAACAAACAAATAGTTTAAAAAAATGGATAGAAACTAAGTTTCAATTAGATAAAATCAATCAATTTAAAAATGAATCTGATTGTTCTTTTTATAATGTTGGAATTCATCAATCTATTGATAATTTACAGAATCAATTAGATTCAGCTCAAAATTTTATGGAATACCTTATTAAAGAACTAGAAAAATACGTAGATGATAAAGTATATTTTTCGAAAGATAAAAAAGATGATTCCGATACTAAATCTTTAATATCTTTAAAATATAATGATAGAGATGGACATTATATGTTAATTACATCAAGAAGATGTGATATTTTAAAGAAGAATTTGGAAAAAAATAAAATTAAAACACTAACTGTTGGTTCAATTATATTAAATATTAGTGATTTGGAGTTTAGCGAATTACCCAAATCTTCAAATACTAAAATCAATTGTAAGAAAGTAAAAGATATTTCATTAGAATTGATAAAGTATAGAGAACAAATGAATAAAAAATTAAAAGAATGTTTTAAACAAGATATGATTTTATTACTTGAATCTTATGGTTTAATATTATATTTATGGTCTAAAAAAGTTTCTTTTATTGATTTTATTAATTCTGGAGCTTTATGTGCATATACTAATCATTATTCTTGTCCAATAATTAATTTAAAACCAGCTAGTTATTTTAAAGCCAAAGAAATGAGACATCCAATAGTTGAAAAAATACATAATAATACAAGTTATGTTCCTCATGATATTGAACTAGGATTTGAAACGAAACAGAGTGGTATTTTATTATACGGTATTAACTCTTCTGGTAAATCAACTTTAATGAAATCAATAGGATTAAATATTATCTTAGCACAAATTGGATATTTTGTATCATGTACTTATTTTGAATTTTCACCATATAATTCATTATTTACCAGAATTAGTGGAAATGATAACTTGTTTCGAGGATTAAGTTCATTTATGGTAGAAATGATGGAATTAATGTCTATTCTTAAAAGAAATGATTCAAAAACTATGGTTATCGGTGATGAAATATGTCGTGGCACTGAAGAAAAATCTGCTAACATTATAGTATGTTACATGCTTGAAACATTGGCTAAATCTGAATCTAGTTTTATAACAGCAACACATTTACATCGTATTGCTAATATGGAATCAGTTAAAGTTTTAGATAGAGTAAAAGCAAAACATCTTAAAATAACATATGATCCTAAGGATGATACTCTTATTTATTCAAGACATTTATTAGATGGTCAAGGAGATACATTTTATGGATTACAAGTTGCTAAATACTTGATGAAAGATAAATTTTTCAATGATAGAACAGCAGAAATTTTAAAAGAGTATGATAACATAACTGATGATAAAATTAGTAAATATAATTCTAATGTAATTGTTAGTTCGTGTCAAATATGTCAATCAAAAAATAAATTAGAAACACATCATATAGTATGGCAAAAAGATTTTGATGAAAATCATATCAATAAATCTAAATTTTATTTACAAAAGAATAATCCATCAAATTTAGTAATATTGTGTCAAGAATGTCATGATAAAGTCGATAGAGATGAAATAATAATTAATGGATGGGTTGAAACATCAGCAGGTATTAAATTTGATTATCTTATCAAAACAGAAAAAACAGTTAGTAAATCTAAATATTCAGAAGAATTAATTGATTTCATCAAATCACTCAAAAAAAAAGTAAAATCTGATGAAAGAATAGCTAAATTAAAAATAAAAGAAAAATATGATAAAAATATTACAACTAAATCTATTATAAATATATGGAATAATTGTTAATTTTTTTTTTCTAGTTTATAAATATGAATTATAGTAAAAAATATTTAAAATATAAAAATAAATATTTAATTTTAAAAAAACTAATTGGTGGTAATTGTGATAAAAAAGGTATCTTAGAAAGTGATGAAGAATATATTAATAAAGGTTGTAAAGTAAATTTATTACCAATTGAGGGTACTTTACCATCAGATGTTACAAGAAATAATAAAAATAAAAAAAAAAATTATGAAAAATTAAATAAAATTAAATTAGAAGTTCTTTTAAAAGTATTTGACATCAAAGATCTTTTACAAAAAGTATTTACGGTTGATCAAATAATGGATAAAATAAAAGCCGAATCAACAAAAACAAAAATAAAATTTAGTAAAATAAAAAACAATGGTGGTAAAATTTATATAAAAGACGTTAAAGATTCTGAAAAATTTTGGGCACAATTAGATTATTCTGATATTATTGATGATTATAAAAATTTTTCATTAAATCCAACTAAATTTTTTGAACATTTTAATAATTTTGACATTGTTCAATTAGCACCTGATAATATGAAAGTAGAAATTCTAATAAATAAATTAAATGAAGCAAAAGTAAATAATGATAAAGATTTAATAGCTCTTGCTTTTTTATATGGAAATGATTTACATTTGAATTTAAATAATGATAAAAATAAAAGAATTTTACAGCTAATTTATAATCCAAATCCTTTAGATATTTTGAATGAAAATTTCGAAAAGAAATTCATAGAATATGCTCCTAATGACATGAAAAAAATTTTTTATTTTTCAAATTATGAACAAAAACAATTTATTGATAAAGTTAAAGAAAAAAAATTAGATAAAACATTAACGACTAATCCAAACTACTATATACCACCATCTTTTATTTCAAAAATACAATTATTAAGATAACTTCATATTTATGCGGTTATTTTTAATTAATAAAATATTTATTAATTATAATGTTATTTAATCAAATTTTATATATTATTTCATATTTTTATTTCAGTATATCATATAGTTACTTATTTTTAACACCATGTATATTAATTTCAAAAGAGTTTGCTAATAAATTTAGTAATAAATGTATTAAACTTTCACAACCATTAACTACGTTAGGATTGAAAAATTCTTTTAAAACTGATTTTCATCTTGTTTCTTCGCAAGATAATTTAAAAGAATTAGCAAATGAAAATCCAGAATTAATTGATATCTTAGTTTGTAACCACATATCAACATTTGATTTCTTAATAATTAAAAGTTATTTACAGTATATTGGTATTGATTCTTTTAATTATTTTATTAAAAATAGTATAAATTATGTACCTGGAGTTGGTTTAGTTATGTATTCAAGTACAGCTATTAAATTATCAAGAAATTGGGAAAAAGATAAAGATAATTTAATTAAACAATTAGATATGTTTAAAACTAATTCAAAAAAACAATTTATAATTATTTTTCCAGAGGGAACTAGATTAACACAAAAAAAACAAGAAGAAGGTAAAGAATTTTCTAAATTAAATAATTTACCAATCTATGATAATTTACTAGTACCAAAATCAAAAGGATTAGGATTTTTAATTAATTATTTAAAAAAAACAAATAAATTAGGACGAATTTGGGATTTAACATTAGCTATACCAAAATTCATGGGAAAATCATCTTATATTCATAATATTTTTGGAAAACCAATTGGACCTATTTATGGAATGATGAGAGAATTAAGAATAAATTTTAATACTCAAGATCCAGAAACATTTAAGTCTTGGTTATTAGAAGAATGGAAAAATAAAGATATTTTTCTAAATAATTATAAAAAATATATTTACAAAAAATTAGATTTTGATCCAAAATATATACATATTGTAGTAATAATATTAGTATGTTTATTATTTAGTTTATTTTTAAGATCAAAATATGGTAGATATTATATAATTATATCATTGATTGTATCTTATATTTTAATTGGCTTTTACTAATATTTATTTGGTGGATATAAACAAGGTATTATGGAAAGTGATAAAATATTACACCTTTTTCACTGAAAAATGTGACAGTAAAAAAACTATTTATATAAGTTATATTATGGTTCATAATATTTCATATTAACTCCTAAAATTCCATAGCTCTTAAAGCTAAATACGGCTTTTCATATAGTAGTTTAAAATATAAAAGCATCTAACCGTTTATAATTAAGTTGTCAAGCAAGTGCATGCCTGTTAAAAAGGATTAAGTTCCAATGTGCAATTACTACTTTTTTAATTGTCCTATTTTTCAGTGAAAAAGGTGTAATAAAAGAGGTTATAAAATAGAAAGTCATAATTTACACACTCTATAACTGACAAACCTTAAGTATTTTTATATTTATGCGGTTATTTTTAATTAATAAAATATTACTTATTTTAAATGTTAATTACTCAAATAATGTTTTTAGTTACTTTTACATATTGGATTATAGCATATAGTTATTTAGTTTTAACTCCAAGTATATTAATATCAAATGATTATTTAAATAAATTAGTTAAAAAATTATCTCAAACTTTAACTGTCTTCTCATTAATTCATGGTTTTAAGACTGAATTTTATTTAATAAATAATCAACAAAATATAAAAGAGTTAATAAATCAAAATGAAGATTTAGTTGATATTATTGTATGTAATCATATAACTACGATAGATTTTTTAATTGTCATGGTATATTTAAAATATTTTAATATTTCAAATTACAATTTTATTTTAAATTACAAAGTTAAACATATTGCTGGATTCGGTTTAATTATGTATGCTAACCCAGATATAAAAGTATTTAGAAATTGGGAATTAGATCAAGATAATATGAAAATACAAATTGATAAATTTAATCAGAATAAATCATCCAAAAAACAAGTATTAATCATATTTCCAGAAGGCACGAGATACACTGAAGATAAATTTAAAACTGCTCAAGAATTTTCCAAATCAAAAGGTATTCATGTGTATGATCATTTGTTAGTGCCGAAAGCAAGAGGATTATGGTTTTTAATTAATAATTTTAAAAAAGTGAATAAATTAGGTAGAGTTTGGGATTTAACATTATCGGTTCCAAGTATGTTAGGTAAATCAGCTTATGTTAAAAATTTAATAGGTAAACCAATAGGACCAATATATGGTATTATTAAGGAACTTAAATTAGATTTTAATTACGAAGATTTAGAAATATTTAAAACATGGTTATTTGAAAACTGGAAAATTAAAGATAATTTTATAAAATATTATAAAAATTTTATTTATAAAAAATTAAGTTTTGATAATTCCAAATATAGACATTTAATAATAATAGCAATAGTATGTATAATATTTAGTATTTTTTTAAAAAATAAATATGGTCGTTATTATCTATTAATATCTTTTATTATTGCATATATGTTAATTTTTTTTAAGTGATCCTTGAACAGCTAACTTATCAGCCATGTAATTACCATACCATTCTAAATAATCATATGAATCTTCATCTGGTGGATTAGTATGAGCTTTAATATGTTTATATCCAACTTTTAAATTTTTTGATAAATAATATAATTTTTTAATTAATTCTAAATTTTGAATCTGTTTATTATCTAAACGTCTCCAATTATTTTTTTTCCAATTTTTAGCCCATAATGTTATTGAATTTATTACATACATTGAATCTGTGTAAATAATTAATTCTTTTTTTCCTACAACTTGAGAAGTTACTAGAGTTTCTAAAGCTTTAATACAAGCCAATAATTCACAAACTTGATTTGTAACTTTATTATCTTTATTTTCAGTAATGTTTAAAGATATATTTCTTATGTCATCCTTTCCAAAAAATACTCCGATTCCTCCGTTTCTATTACCTTGTAATTGATTATTTGGAACTGCTCCATCGGTAAAAATATTAATATAATTCATTATATTTAGTCTCTAATTCTAAATATAAATAAACTTCAATTTATAATACATAAATTTGATCAATTAATTTAACAGCTAATGGTCTTTTTTCTAATTTAAATTTAAATGCTAGTAGAGCTACTTTTTGAAGGTCATCTATATTAATTCCATTTTTATCATAATATTCTTGTGTAATATAAAGATACTGGCTATTTCTTCTATCTGAATCTAATTCACCTTTATTATTAGTTGTTTTTTCATAGGATGGTTTTAAAATATTATCATCATTTATTTTATATATTTTAAAAGTAATTTTTATTGGTCCACCAATTAGTTTACCAAGAGTAGTATTGATATTTTTTTGAGTATATTTTGTTTCTTTTGATAATTTCATTAAAAGAATCTCGTATTTTTCTCCGATTTTTTTTCCAATTATTTTTTCTTTTAAATCACTTATTTTTTTTGATTCAGCTATTTTTTTAATTATATCTTCATTTTTATTATATTTAAATAAAAAATACTTATTTTTAATCTTTATATTTTTCATTTATAATATAAAAAAATAGATAAAATATTATTTAAGGATTTAAAATCTATAATTATAATTTATAAAATGGCAGATATAATGGAAGCTTTTAATACATTAAAAACTCAAAAAAAAAAATTTCAAAATATAGATTATTTTTTTACTCAAAGATCACTTACTGAAGAAAATGAATATATTGATAAACACATGGTTAGAAAAACTAAAAAAGTTAAGGTAACTCATAATTTTCTTGCTTTAAATATTCCTACCATTATAACTACTACTAATTCTAATGGACAAACTGTTGAAAAACCATTAGGATTTGACATTGAAATTTTTGGTGATGAAGGATATCATTATAAAGGAACAATTACATCTTTTCTCGGAATAATACCTAATTTTATGGTTCCAATAAAAGGAGACAAAAAATTATTTGTCAATATTAATTATAAAGTCTGTGATTCTAATGATAATCAAACTAGTAGGAAATATGTTAATTTTATTGAAGTCCCAAAACGATTTCAATTAATAGATGATAATGATTCGAATATATCAAGTAACGAAAAAAATAATGAATCAGATGTAGAAGTTTAAATAGTGTTAATTTGTTTTTCTATAGCTTTAAATAATTCAAAGTAATATTCAATTACGTCTTCTAAAATATTAATTATATTACCATTTTTGAGTTTATAATGAAAATGAACTTTGTTAGCTAATGGATGAGGTAAATTATAACCTGCAAATGATATTTTATCATGAGTTTGTAATCCTCTTGTAATTAAATTAGCAAGTGTATGATCTTCATTATTAACTATAATGATTCCTTGATTTTTTGTTTCATTCAATTTTATATCATCTTTAATTAGTTTAAGAAACAATTTAAGCCGTCTTTCAATATTAATTAATGCTACTTGAAGAATCCTCTTTTCAGTAATTTGTCCTCTTGATTCAATTATAAATGTGAAATCATTTTCATTATTTTGTTTATAATAATTAACACTGACTGCACTATACATTGCATCTAAATATTCTGTTCCTATTTTTGTAATTGCATTAAATGCAATATCTTGATTAGGTTGAAGTTTTACAATCGGTATTCCAGTTTTATAAGGAGATAATATTTGTTTTTCATCGTAATAAAATTTAGCATCATTAGTTGTTACAGTATAAATATCTTTTGATTTATTTTTATAATTAACATACATTGTTAATTGTTTTAGAGTCGATGAATTTAAATTTTTTTCTACATCTAAATCAATATTATTTTCATCTTCTTGATTTTCTTCTAAAGTTTCTTCGATTTCGTAATTATTTGATTTCTTTAATTTTGAAACATCCAAATAATCAACATTATTTTCAATTGACCATATAGGCATATTTCTTAATCTTAATTTTAGATAATTATTATGAAATATACTTGTATTTTTGTCGAATTTAAATTCATCAAAAACATAAATTGGAATATCATTAAATATAGTCCTTCTAATTGTATTAGCTACTATATAATTCATGTTTGAACCAGACAAATTAAATTCAATTCTTGAATTACCCAGTTCAGTAATATTATTAATAATTTTAAAACTAAATTTACCTATTTTTTGCATTATATATATATACTTATAAAACCTTTAATATTTTATTTCATTTTTTTTGTTATAAAGTATAATTTATAATTATTATTAATGAAAGTAGTATTTTATTCACAACAATGTGAATATTGTAAGAAATTAATTATTTATATGGATAAATACAATATTACATCTTTATTTAAATTAATTGATATTGATAAATCAACTCCACCAAAAGATATTGATATTGTACCTACAATAATAGATTCTGAATTAAATCAACCATTAAAAGGAAAAAAAGCATTTGAATATTTACTTAATATTAAATATTTTAATAATCCAACAAATAATATTGAAATTGTTAAAGAAATTCCTCCAAATCCTTACATTCCAGAAGACGATAAAGCAAATAAATCAAAATTATTAAATCTAGAAATAAATCAAAAATCTCAATCTAATGATAACTTAAATGAGATGTTAATAGTTGATAAAATAGAATTAAATGAGTCATTAGATTTTCACGAAAATAATTCTAATAATACTATTTCAAAAGCAACTCAAGAAATGGTTAATGCTCGAAATGTTCAAGATAAAAAATTATCTGTTTTACTTCAGATGAGAAGAAGATAAAAATAAATTATTGTTTTAGAATATATTTACAGTAATCTTGATAGGAGTCAATCTGAGTATTAATATTTTTTGTTTCAGGGTCCATAACCCAAAGTCTTGCATCAATCTTTTCAATTAGTTCTGGTTCATGTGTAATAACTAAAATACCACCTCTAAAATCAGATAATGCATTAATTAATGATTCAACTGTTTCAATATCAAGATGATTTGTTGGTTCATCGAGAATAAGACAATGTGGTTGTTGAAAAACAAGTTTTAAAATAGCAACACGAGCTTTTTGTCCTCCTGATAATTCTGAAATTTTCTTGTTATGATTTGATGTTTCTAGTTTTACTTGTCCAAGATAACATCTAACAGATTGTTCAATTGCTCCATTTACAATACAAGTATCTGGAATGATTGATCTAAGATATTCAATTGGTGTCTGATCAAGTGGTAGTTGATTTTCAAAATGTTGGTTATAATAACCAATTCTACAATGTGAATTAACAGAAACTTCACCTGATGTAGGTTGTATTTCACCTACCATAAGTTTGATAAGAGTAGATTTTCCAGAACCATTTGGTCCAACAAGTACAACTTTTGAATCCATTCCAATACCAACTGAAACATTTGATAAAAGTTCTTTAGATTGGTCATATCCAAATGAAACATTATTAAGACTTATTACACTGGATCTGATCATTGGCAAATCCTTAAAATTGAGACTGACTATATTTTTCTTTTCTGGTTTTTTAACTTCATTTGCTTTAATATAATCTTCAACTTTACTTTTTTCGGCACCTCGCTTTTTCATATCTTTTAACTTTTTGTCATATTTTTCCCAATTTTTTTCAGCTTCTCTCATCTTTGCTTCAAAAGCCATTTTAAACATACTATAATTGCCTTTGTAACTGACTAATTTTTTTTCTTCAATATTAAAAATGTAATCACAAACATCATTTAGAAATCCAATGTTGTGAGAGATAATAATTGCTGTATGATTCCAATCGTTTAGATAATCTGATAACCAAATAATTGCTCCCAAGTCCAGATGATTTGTTGGTTCATCCAATAATAGAAGATCAGGTTCCAAATAGAGAGCACGAGCAAGAGAGATTCTCATTTGCCAGCCTCCACTAAACAAGTTAGATTCTTTTACAAGATCTGAATCAGAAAACCCTAGTCCTTTCAAAATTTTAATTACATTGACTTTTTCAAGATCTGGATTCCATAATTTGAGTAGTTGAGTTAACTCATCTGCTTTAAGTTGTAAACATTCACTTTCACTCAAATCAATAGTTTCAAATTCATCTGATTCAATTAACTGATTGATTCTTTCAAGTTCAGATTCTAAAAACCTTTTCTTATGATTAGAGTCAAGAATAAATTCAACTGGTGATCTATGATCAAGTTCAATTTCTTGTTCAACGTACAAAGTAGATATTTTGAATCCATGTGTGCGAGTTTCATTTCGAAGATCAACTAATGTTTTAAGTAATGATGATTTTCCTGAACCATTCGGACCAATTAAACCATATTTCGAACCAGGACTCATTGACAATCTTGAATTAACAAAAAGTTCTTTGCCTGGAACTGAGAGATTAAACTCATTAATTCCAATAGTCTTGGAAGTGTATGTATATTTATCAAAAGTGATATTGATGTGCGACATTAATATCACCAGTTGAGTATATAAATAATTTTTTTTCAATTTTCTCTGTATTACTATATGTCAGTTGTAAATGTTATTTATGGATATAAAATATTTAATTATATTTTAGTACCTAAAAAATACTATTATATTCCTGAAATATCTAATATTGAATTTTCTATTATTATGTGTTCATATTATAGAAAATTTGATGAAAATTTAAGAAATAATATTAAAACTATGATAATTAATCGAATTAATAATACAAATAAATTTTATATTTATAATGTTTCTCCTCATTCTACTTCTTTATGTTTAAATGAAATACATATGCTTGATTTAGTTAAAATAAATATTGAAATTATTATTGAAAGTATTAATGAATTTTTAAATTTACGAACAGAACAGTCTGATAAATTTATAAAAACATTTATTACAAAAAATATATTTAAAAACCAAAAAATAACCTCTGATATAACTATAATAAAAATTGGTGTTAATCATTTTCAAAATAGAATTTATCCACAACCAATAAATTATATTTTATTAGTACCTTATATGTTTTATATAGATGATATAGCTTATAGAAAATATAGAAATTACGATTATAGTACTTTAGCTTTTTTAATAGAAAATAAAAAAGTAGATCATTTAAGTATATTATTTAAAATAAATAAT
>Ga0194133_10005210_pt1 | contig 16717 bp, 18 predicted proteins | sample TA2KigOf40mmetaG_FD_155448 | JGI IMG/M metagenome (GOLD analysis project Ga0194133, IMG submission 155448) | Freshwater microbial communities from Lake Tanganyika, Tanzania - TA2015055 Kigoma Offshore 40m | ecosystem: Environmental > Aquatic > Freshwater > Lake | place: Tanzania: Lake... | reverse complement strand
CTTCGATTTTATACTTTGATAAAATTGCAACTCCATTGTAGGTTTTTTGGCCAAACACTGCACAATTATAACCCAAATCAAGCATTGCTTCGAAAGGAAAATTATGATCTTCGCATTTTAATTCTTGAAGACAAATTACATCAGGATTTGAAGATTTTAGCCAGTCACTCAGACGAGGAAGTCTGGCTTTAACAGAATTAACGTTAAATGAGGCAAACTTAATCATTTTATTGGTAATTGTTAAAAGCTTGAGTGAGATCGGCTATCAAGTCTTCGGTATTTTCAATGCCAATTGATAAGCGAATTAGACCTTCAAAGATTTCAAGTTTGTAGCGTAATTCTTCGGATAATCCTGAATGAGTAGTTGAAGCTGGGTGACAAACTAGCGATTCAGTTCCGCCAAGACTGACAGCCGATTTAAAGATTTTTAATGAGTTGATGAATTTAAAAGCATTTTTTCGACCGCCATCAATTACAAAAGAAAATGTGCTTCCATAATCGAGGCATTGTTTAGTAAAGGTCTTTTGATAGTCGAGGTTTTTTATGTATTTGGGGTGATAAATTTTTATTTGAGGGAATTTTATATTAAGCCAATCAACGATTTTTTCAGCTGATCTTGTGGCATAGTTCATGCGTAAATAGAGAGTTTCAAGCGATCGACCAATCATCCAAGATGAATGAGGATCTAAATGTGAACCAAAAGCGATCCTGAAGCTTCGGATTTTTTCCATTAAGGTTTTTTTCCCAATTACTGCTCCGGCAACTAAATCGCTATGACCGCCAACATATTTTGTTAACGAATAACATACCAAATCAACTCCATTAGCCAGAGGTTTTTGGAAAATTGGCCCTAGTAGCGTATTATCACAAATGATTACAATTTGAAGATTGTGTTTATGATTAAATTCATCAACAACTTTTCGCACAATCTCGAAATCAATCAGGGCGTTGGTTGGGTTGGCTGGAGTTTCAATAAAAATTGCCCCAATTTTACCAATTTTGTGCGCTTCTTCAAAATCTAATTTTAGGGATTGGTAGTCTAGGCCGTCGGAAAATTCATAAGATTTTATATTAAACTCTTTTAAAACATTTCTGACCAAGCCTTCAGTTCCACCATAAAGGGGTGATGAATGAATAATTACCTCGTTAGGTCGAAGTAGTGATAAAATCGTAGTGCTAATAGCAGCCATCCCACTTGAAAAGACCGCGCAAGATTCGCCATTTTCAAGGAGCGCAATTCGATCTTCGATTATTTCAAGATTGGGGTGATTTATTCGGCTATAAATAAGTCCACCAACTGATGTTTCGGGGGCGGGTTTTTTTCCGGTGGCTATTTCAAAAAATTCTGCACCATCTTCGGCGCTTTTGAATGCAAAAGTTGAGGTAAGAAATACGGGCGGTTTAACTGCGCCTTCTGACATAAAAGGATCATATCCGTATGACATCATTTGGGTTTCGGGGCTTAGTTTGCGGTCGCCAATGAGGGTTTTTTTGTAAGAATTTTTATACATTTAGCTATGGAAATTTATTTTTAATATTGAAGTATTGAAGATTAGAAGAAAATAAAATTAATCAAAAATTATGAGTGAATTGAAATTTCAAGATATTTTGTCGGCCCGCAATAGAATTAAAAATTATATTAAAAATACAGAAATTATTTCCAACAAAAAAATCAACGATGAAATCGGTGCGCAGATTTATTTAAAAATGGATAATCGCCAAAAAACCAAATCTTTCAAAGCTCGTGGAGCTTTTAATGCCGTTTTATCTTATCAAGAAAAATTCGGTAAATTTCCTGATAAAATTGTTGCTCAAAGTTCTGGAAATCATGCTCAAGCAGTTGCTTTGGTAGGCAAAAAATTTAACATTCCGGTTGTTATTTATATGGCAAAAATAACGTCCCCAATTAAGGTTCAGGCCACAATAGATTTGGGTGCTGAGGTTGTATTGTGTGAAAGACGAAGTGAGGCTAATCGTTTAGCCGAAGAAAAGCAGTCGGAAGGCTATTTTTTCATCCATCCATCTGATAATGATGATGTAATTGCGGGACAAGGAACTTGTGTTCTCGAGGCGTTGGAAGAGATTGGTGGGATTGAGGCGATATTTGCGCCATGTGGTGGAGGTGGTTTGTTATCGGGTTCAATAATTGCTAAAAATGGTATCGATTCAGCCATAAAAGTTTATGGATGCGAACCGCTAAATGCCAATGATGCTTATCGATCTATTCAAAATAATCAGATTGTTGGTTATGAAGAATCTCCCACGACAATTGCAGACGGAGCAAGGACACTAAAAATTTCAAATCGTTGTTTCGAATATTTGAAACTTCTAGATGCTATAATCGAAATAAAAGAAGAGGAAATTTTTTATTGGCAACAAAGATTAAGTAATGAATTAAATGAGATGATTGAACCAACTTCGGCCTTGTCTGTAGCGGGTTGCTCTATATATGTAAAAAAATTTGGGATAGCCAAGAATCATAAGTTATTAGCAATAATCTCGGGTGGTAATTTATAGTTTAGTTTTTTTGAAATGCCCATCGATACTGGCTCCATCTTCAACCGATAATGATTCATATTCAATTTCTCCGGTAACTTCGGCTTTGCTGGCGATATTTATATTTTTAGCTTTAATTTTGCCGTCGAATTTTCCGCGAATGCTGAAATTTTCTGCTAAAACTATGCCCTTGATAAAGCCTTCTTCTCGTAAAATAATAGAATTACCTTTTATTGAGCCATCAATTTGTCCTAAAATTTCAATAATTCCGGAACTAAAAACTTCGCCCTGAATTTTTAGATCTCGAGATATAATGGTGGGGGTGGATTTGAAATTAGTTAAAATTTCCAACTTCTTGGAATTTAATGTGCCATTTTCATCATTATTTAGTTTAATAGAAACTTTATTTACTTTGGTTTGGATGCTAGATATCGACATGTTTGGGTGAGTTGTTATTGATGAGAATTTGTCCTGCCTCAATAAAGCGTTTGGGATTTAAAGGGATATTTCGGTATCTTACTTCATAGTGCAAGTGTTGACCCGTGCTTCGTCCGGTATTTCCTTGATAACCAATTACTTCGCCAGTTTTTACGCGTTGACCTTCAGAAACTTTAATTTTAGAGAGATGCCCGAAGCGAGTTGTAACACCGTAACCGTGGTCAATAACAATAGCATTGCCATAGTCGCTAAACCAACGAGCTAGTACGATTCTTCCAGGGGATGGGCTAATAATTTTTTCACGATTGGCTCCAACAAAATCAAGACCACGATGTGGCGTGTTTTGACGGGTTATCGGATCAATCCTAGTCCCGAATCCGCTTGATATATAAGAGTTTTTCATGGGTTGAGAAAGTGGCAGGGATTTTACAAGTTTTTCAAGAGCTATTAGATAATCTATTTCGTTATTGAATTTTGCTTGTTCAATTTTAGCTTCAATAAAATCAGGACTTGAGAGCTCTCTTTGAGATAATTCGTTGTCAATTTCAGAATCAAAATCATTTTTTGGACCACCTTTGAACAATTTGCGAGCTTCTAACTTATTGTTTAGAGAATATTCGTTAAGTTGAGCTGGTTGATTGATATTTTTAAGATCAACTTTTGGTCTTTTAATGGCAAGACCTGTGGCATTTAGGGCATTTTCAATTTTTTTAATGCGATATTCTGTTGCATTGGAAAAGGCTAAGAATTTATCGCGTGAATTTTTGATTTCATAAAGTGTATTTTTGTCCTTTTTTTCAATTGAGTTTTCATCAATTTGAAGAGGTTGAGAATCTTGCTTGGGTTGACTGTTAACTCTTTGAGGAGATCCGGTAATGGTAATGATGTATTGATTTACCTTTTCAAGTTTTTCGTTAACAATTTCAAATTCTTTATGAAAAAAATTATTGGCAGTTTTAAGTTTATTAATTTCTTCGGATTTAGAGTTTATGATTTTGTCATAATTAAGAGACTGTATAAAAAGATTTACTATCCAAGCTATAAAGATATAGCAAAAAGCTTGAGAAAATGGACCAAAGGTTATGCTTCTGATTTTTTGGTTGGTGACAAATAAAATTGTTCTTTTGGTGAAAATAAACTTATAAAAACGCTTAAATGCCTGATAAACAAAGCATAAGATAGGCTCAACCGTAATTCTAATTTTTTTAGAAATGATGAATTTTTTCATTAAAAGTACTTGTTATAAATCGGGTTTATTTGATTTGTAATAATTTGTGATAAAAGGAAATCCAAATTAGATCAATGGATGAAATTTTCTATTTGGCCAATCAATGTAGTTGAGGATAGTTAAATGTCAACCTTTGAGCCAAAATTTGAACCAAAACAATAAAATTTTAGATTAAAAAATGTAGCATTTAGGAATTTATTAAGCATGTTGACTTATAATATATCTAAAAATAAAATCCTGCCCCTCATTTATAATTAATCTTAATAAAACAACAAAATGTCAGTAGCAAAATCTCAAAAAGCTCCCTTGGAAGGCGTTAACCCTAAGCAACACATTGTAAATGTTGTAATGACTGATGGTACCAAATTTCAAATTCTTACTACTTGGGGCAAAGAAGGTTCCACTTTAAATCTTGACGTTGATCCAAAAAATCATCCAGCTTGGCAAGATAACAAAAACCAAACATTCATTAATTCTAATAATGAAAGAATTAACAAATTTAAGAATAAGTTTGATTTTGACTTTGGTACTGAGTCTAAAAAATAGTCGATAAGTTTTCTAGATGAAGTCAATTACTTGCTTAAGTGGTTGGGGACAAAGTTTTAATTCAATCGAAGATTCCTTTTGCCAAGAAATTCGTCAAAAATATCTCATAAACTCTCTAAATTACTCTAACTATTCGAGTTTTAGTGCTTTTAGTGAATCGCTAAATACTGATATAGATCCACATGTGTTGGTTGGTTGGAGCCTTGGTGGACAATTAGCTCTCAGGTTAATTTTTAAAAAAATATTCAATCCAAAAATTTTAATTCTTATCGCTCCACCTTTTCAAATGATAAAAGATGAGAGAGTTCAAGCTGGAATGTCGCAAAAAACATTTAATGAATTTTACAATAATTTAAAAACCGCTCCTAATCCTACACTAAAAAAATTTAGTATTTTAACGGCGATGAATGACAAAAACAAATCCGACATCGTAAAAAATCTTAAAATAGAAAACTCTAATCAACATAATTTATTGCATTGGTTAAATGAGTTAAAAAATTTTTCTGGCTTTGATATCGAATTAAATGAAATGCCCCCAACACAATACATTATAGGTTTAGGCGATACGATAGTTCATCCGTCTCAAGCAAGGTATTTTCAAGAGCGGATAAAAAATATTGAGGTAAACTATTTTGACAATTGCGGTCACGCTCCTCATTTAAGTAACAATCGGCGCTTTAACGAAGTTTTGTTAAAAATTTTATAAAAGACTTCATTGGGTATAAAATTCCCAAATGTTTTATATTTTCATCGGCAATATTACCATGTTGTGGCCCTTAACATGTAAGCGTCTTTGCATAATGTAGGGAACGTGGTTAAATAAAATTTGTGTAAAAATATTTTCATTATCAAATATAAATTTGGTGCCGAAAAAAATCACATTTTCGTAATCTTTGGCAACGCGATCAGTAAGTTGCGATAGTTTTTCAACTATATCTGTATCATATCCAACATAGGCTTTGGCAAATCTGCCGTTAGCATTGCAGTAGTTTTTGTATTTACTCAACACCGATTTAGTTTTGCGTCTCATATCGCGCCATTTTCGTTCTTCTCTAAGAGTATTGGAGTCAACCTCTCCAACCGTAACAAAGATAAAATTTTTGAATATTCCGGGAAATAATTTTTTTATTTGCAAAAGGCAATTCATGCCACTTCCAAAGGTTTGATCGACTATTATGGCTGCAGTTGGGGCTTTTTTATCGATAGTTTCTAGGAGCGAAGAGGGGCTAAGGCACTGCTCTTGGCATGAATCGAACTGCATTTCTTTAAGAGCCAAATTTTGACGAAATCTTTCATAAATCTTTTTGATTAACCAGCCAATTGAAACAAACACCGAAGTAATTAGAATCGTAATCCAACCACCTTCGTAGAATTTTTCGAAGATCGTAACCATTAAAATGCCAAAACAAACGATAAAACCAACTAAAGCAACTAACATTTTGTGAAGCCATGATTTTTGTCTTTTGCGATGCCTGAACCAATAAATTACGAGACCTAAAAGTGATAATGAGAAGGTTATAAATACGTTGATTGAATAAAGCACAACAAGAATATGAACTGAGCCATCGGTTATGAGAAGAGTTGCAATTGCAGTGATCGCCATGAAAAGTATGCCGTTTTTCACAACTAATCTACTTGAGAGCGAGCTGAATGATTTTGGCATCCATTCATCGGAAGCCATGTTGGCAATTACATTTGGTCCCGCAAGAAATCCTGCATTGGCGGCGACAATTAAAAGTCCAGCCTCAAATATTAGTACAACTGGAACTACGAATTTTCCAAGGGCAATATCACCAAAATACCAGCCCTGGGTTATGGCATAAAAAGTAGAAGCGTTAAGAGTTTGGCCTGGAATTTTTTGAACTCCCCATAATAAATAAAGTAAAATTATGCCTGCGGCCATGAAGGCCAATGAAATTGCTACTAAAAACATAGTAAATTTGGCAGTTCTAACTCGAGGTTCAGATAAGGTGTTAACGTTATTTGAAACTGCTTCAAGACCGGTGTAGGTTCCGCCCCCCATTGAAAAAGCTTTGAGAAAGATTGACAGAACGAAGACCCATCCCATGGTTTCGGTCATCTCTTTTGTTTCATAAACTGCATGAGGAACTAGCTCTGGAAGGCCGTATCCATGAGCAATTATGCCGTGAATAATTAAAAAGAAGTGCGTGAATATGAAGCCTAAAAATATTGGCAATAAGAATTTTATGGATTCCTTCATCCCTCGTAAATTTAAAAATGCCAAAAGGGCAACAAAAAAAATTGCCACAACCATTTTTGCGCCCTGAAAATCAGCGGGTAAAAAACTAAAGATTGCATCGATACCACTCGCAATTGAAATTGAAATTGTTAAAACATAATCCACTATCAGGGCCGAGCCAGAAACTAAGCCAGCATGTTTTCCAAGTAGCCGAGTTGCAACTCTATAACCGCCACCACCATTTGGAAATAATTCAATCACTTGAGTGTAAGCGTATGAAATAATAAAAACCGTTAGAGCGGTTGCAATTGCTAGATAAATTGCCAGTTCTTCGTGGGTTCCAAGTGCAACAAAAGCTTCTTCGGGGCCATAGCATGAAGAAGAAATTCCGTCGGCGCCCAGCCCAACCCAAGCAAAAAAAGCAACTAGCGAGATGCTGTTGCGAGTTTCTTTATCGAAAAAATCGCGAGGGTTACCAAATAAGAAATTTCTGATTTTTAATAGCATAATTTTATGGGTAATTTCAGTTTTGAAACTATAAAAAATTCAAAACAAAATCTATGGAAAGCCTAAATACTGAGCATCTTAAGGCTCTAATAGATAATTGCAATATAGATAAATAAAATTTGAATTATTTAGTTTTTTGAAATTTCTTGATCGTATTTTATTTGATTAAATTTATGTAATATTTCATGGATTAGTTTTTGTGATTTTATTCCACGCTGTTCTTCAATCCCCGATGAAATATCGATATTTTGAGCAGTGGTTTTAGTTATCGCATTCTGAAGGTTAGAAACATTAATTCCTCCCGATAGAAACCAAGGCTTATTGATTTGAATTTTGTTTAAAAAATCCCAATCGAAAGTTTGACCGCTCCCAGGGTTTTTGTTGTCAAAAAGAAAATAATCGATGTTATTTTGATAAATTTCGAGTTGATTTAAGTCATTTGGAGTGTTGATTGATAGGGCTTTAATTATTCCAACCATCGGAAATAAATTTTTTAATTTTGAAATATATTGAGGATCTTCTGAACCGTGAAGTTGAAAGAAATTTGGTGAAAAATTATTATAAATATCGAGAAGTTCATTAAAATTTTGATTGGAAACGACGGCAACTTTTGATGTATTTTTCGAAGCAATCTTGCTAAGACATAACGAATTTTTTGGCTCTACAAATCGAATAGAGTTTTTTACAAAAACCACGCCCACAAAATCGCAACCAAGATTAACGGCATATTCTAGTGAGTTGGGCTCACTAAATCCGCATAATTTTATTTTCATGATTTATATTTTAAATCCGGGAGGGAGGGGAATGCCTGCGGTTGCGCTTTTAATTGCATCACTTGAACTATCATCTGATTTCTTTTTGGCATCATTAAAAGAAGCGATAATTAAATCTTCAAGAATTTCAATTTCATCTTTTGCTATAAGGCTTGGGTCGATAGAAATTTTTTTGGCAATACCACTGCCATTAATAATCACTTTAACCATTCCTCCGCCCGAAGATCCTTCATATTCTTTATTAGCGATTTCTAATTCAATTTTTTTCATTTTTTCTTGAACTTGCTGTGCTTGGCGCATCAAACCTTTGATATCCATAAATTAAGAGATTATTTTTTGATAAATTTGGAGAGTTTATATTCTAAAATTCTTTTGATTTTTCTGATATATCCGACCTTGTCAATCTTTTCTTTGGAGTATAAATCGTAGTGCATTTTTTTAAGGCCTTTGATTTCAACGGTCAAAATCCCAACTTTAGAATTTTTGTCAACTGGTGCTAATAATGGACTCTTAAAATTTGCCCTGATCTTAATATCGTTTATAGATTTGTCGCGTGCGATATTGAAGCTAATATTTTCTTTAATAATAACCTTAGTATGTTTTTTAGTGCCTAGCCAAGTTGGAATTTCGGCAACCACTTCGTTATTTTCAAAAATATTAACTTTTTTAAAGTTTTCAAAACCGAAATCAAATAGTTCAGTTATTGCACCCTCTCTAATTTTTGGAGTTTTGGCTTTATTTACAACTGCAACTAGCCTGCGATTATCTCTTTTAACAATTCCAACGATTCCATAACCACCTTGGTTTGTATGACCAGTTTTACCACCGAGCGTTCCATCATAATTTTTTTTAATTAATGGATTGCGGTTTTTTTGTGTTATATTGCGATAAGTAAATTCAGGAATATTTAAAAATTTTGCATATTCTGGAAAATCTTCATATAGCCTAACCGCAAGAGTAGCTAGATCTCTAAGTGACATATAGTGGCCATCCTCATGAAGTCCATGTGGATTCATAAAGTGTGAATTTTGCATGTTTAATTCTCGAGCTTTTAAATTCATTAATCGAATAAAACCTTTATAATCTGATGCGGTGGTCTCTGCCAATGCAATGGCTGCATCGTTAGCAGAAACCGCGAGAAGTCCTTTGATTAGATCTTCAATTGTTACGACATCACCATAATTTAAAAACATCGATGAACCTGATTTTCGCCAAGCGTCTTTACCGATAACGCATCGATTATTTAAATTAACCGCCCCTTTTTTAATTTGATCGAAAACTACATATGCTGTCATAAGCTTGGTCATAGAAGATGGAGCAATTCTTTCGTCAGCATTGCGTGATAGCAAGATCTCTGAGTTATCGGCATCCATCAAAAAATAGTACTGAGTCTGTTGTAGATTTTTATAAATTTCGTTGGCAAATGAAGGGCTGTTGGCAATGAATGCCAAATACAATAAAGTAAAATATTTTTGAATTTTAAAAAATATTTGCCTCATCTAATTTTTTTTGGTATTGGGATTTATTGGATCGCTTTCTATTGCCTTGATGCTAGCCTGATTGAACTGATCCTGAAAGAATTTAACATATTGATTTTTTTCTTGAAATCGGTCGAGTTTTTTGCGTCTTAATAAAGCTTTTTTTTCGACGATCATTTTTTTTGAGAATTCGACATCTTCAACTGTTTTTGAAAGATTGATGGTTTTGATAGCGTTTTGAATGCTCTTGACCGGAACTAATGTGTAGTTTTTGTAACTAGCCGAGGATTTTACGCCAAAAGAATCTGTCTCCGGTATTTCAATAAAATCAAATTCTTGACTTGATTCATCAAAGGGTGGATTGAGATAGGTATTGTATGATATTTCAAAAATTCTCGGAGATAAGTTTTTGCCGGGATTGTTGGCGATTCCTTGTTGATAAGTTTCGTAATTTGGAAAATGTTGTTGAGGTTGATTAGAGCTCATATGCGAGATATCAACATAATCAAAGTTGTTGCTTTTATCTTGACCCATATCGCTTTGAGAAATTGGCACAAAAAGATTGCTCGATTGAGTTGGATCTAGGTTATTTTTAAATGATTTTTCAGGCAAAGATTGGGTTCGTTCTCTTTTTATTTTTTCGATTTGATTGCCAAATTTTCTTTGAAAGGTTTCATTTTCAGAAAATTTAAATTCTGGCGATGAAGAACAAGAGGGAAGTGATGCGATGATTGATAATAGAGTTAGTAAATAACAATATTTTTTATATATCATTATTTTCCCTTAATAATTATTGCTTCGTTGCCGGATTGAAGGATTTTGTTTTTAACGCTATCAGCTTTGTCGCGAGTATTGAAAGGCCCAAATACTGAGCGATAAACTTTTTTATTGTTTATATATGCAACTGTAACCTTGCCTTTGCCTTGGTTTTTTATTTTGTTAATTTTATTTTTTGCACTAAGAGAGTTGTTGAATGAGCCAACTTGTACATAATATTTATTGGCATTAAGAGTAAAATTTTTATGGGTTTCTGGTTTAGAATCGACTGATGATGACAAAGAGTCGTCGGTTTCGATATTGGCATCATTTACCTCAGAAGAAGTATCTTGTTCTAAAATAACCTTCGAACCACCTTTTTTGGATTTTTTGATATTTTTAGCCGAGTAAGTAATGATCGGATTTTTTGATTTAACGCCCGAGTTTTTATTTGAGTTGATTAAGTTTTGTTGGTTATTTTCGATTGATTTTGAGTTATTGGTATCTTGGTCTGAGCTGGCTATTTGCGCTAAATTATCGCGTTTTTTTAATTCTTCTTGTTGCGAGGAATTATCTTTTGATAAGTCATATTCAACGATAGGATTTTCAGTTTGATAAATATTTTTAGGAGAGTTTTGTGGAATATTATAATTATCGGAGTCGGAGATTTTTTGGTCAACATCGACCATATTTTGTTTTGGCATTGAATCAGGCTGGCCATTTTTTGGAATATTGTTTTCAATCTGAATTTTTGTGTTCGAATCAGATTGAGCAAGGTTTTGTCCTGAAATAATTTTAGCATTGGCTTCGGGAACCCTAGTTTTAATTGGACGAGCATTGCCTTGCAAATCAACAAATCTGATTTCGGGAGCGCTGTTTTTTTTAGATGAGCATCCTGCGCTAAGGCAAATAAGAGTAATTGCCAAGATTGTTGATTGAAATTTTTTCATTGGATTGTCAATTAAAATTAATGATGCGGTTTATTGTTGCGTATTTTTAAAATTATAATGGCAAAAAAACAAATATTATTTTGAAAATTATTTTTTAGTTTTTTCATTAATTTTATCCTCAAATAATATTCTATTTGAAGCGCCATCCAGATCATCATATTGCTTGTTTTTAACGCACCACATAAATGCAATTAAACCACCCAAACTTAGTAACAAAGTTATTGGAATTAAAAATAGTAATACGGTCATTTTATATTTTTTTTAAGGAGTTCATTTTGAGAGAATTTATCATCACCAATAATGATGATGAAGACATCGCTATTGCCGCCAATAAAGGGACAACAAACCCCATCATTGCAAAAGGAACTGCGATTATATTGTAAATTAAGGCTAATGCCAAATTTTGCTTCATTACTCGCAAAGATTTTTGAGAATATTTAAAAATAAAAATTAGTGGATTTAATTTTGATGAACTAATAACGATGTCAGCAATATTTTGCGAAATATCAACTGCTTTCGAAAATGAAATTGAAACATTTGATAAAGCCAAAGATGGAGCATCGTTCAAGCCATCTCCAACCATTGCAAAACTAATATTTTGGTTACGAAGTTGTTGTAAAATTTCAGCTTTCTGAAGCGGATTTTTTTGCCAATAAAAGTTTTTTATATTGAGTGTTTTGGCAATTTTTTTAACTTCATTTTCATAATCACCGGATAATAAAATAATTTTTTTATCAATTTTTTGAAAATAATTAATCATATCCAAAGCGCCCTCTTTTAAAGAATCGCCAAACAAAAAAATAATTTCTAAATCATCAAATTTTAAAAAACATCTTAAGTTAGAATTGCAATCATTCATGGCTTGCTCGATAAAAATTAAATTCTCTTTGGTCAAATTCTCTTTGGTGTTGATTTTGCAAAATTCTGAACTGCCTAATTTAGCGATTTTATTATTAATAACACCTTCAATTCCTTCGCCTTTTATTTCATTGATTTTGTTGACTTCAAAATGTTGATCGCTGGCATTCGATAGGGCTTGAGAAAGGGGATGTTTACTGTATTGAGCCAAGGTTGAGGCGATTTTTGTAACAAGAGCTTGATCCTCTATATCCAATTCCAACAACTGTTTATTGGCAATTTTTAACACTTTTTTTAATATCGGCTGGCCAAGGGTTAGGGTGCCAGTTTTATCTAAAACTATGCAATCAATTTTATTAATTTTTTCTAAGGCGTCGCCATTTTTAAAAATTATTCCATGTTTTAAAAAATTTCCAATTGTGATAGTTTGCGTAATTGGAATGGCAAGCGCAAGAGCGCATGGGCAGGTTATAATCAAAACCGCGGTGGCATTCATTAAGGCATAATCCCAGTGCGATTGCGCAATAAAATACCACACACAAAATGTTATGAAGGCAAGAATATGAACTGCTGGAGTATAATATTTTGAGAATTGATCGGCGATACGAATATAAATATTTTTTTTATATTGGATGTTGTTAATCAATGAAATTATTTGCGACAAAAGCCCTTCGGCATAGGTTTTGGTGATTTTTACTTTGATTGGGGATTCAATATTTATCGAGCCACCAAAAACTTGCGAATTTGTCGAAGTTTTTTCGGGGCTTGATTCTCCCGTAATCAGGGAATTATCAATTTTGCTTTCGCCCTCAATCACAACTCCATCGCAGGCAATTTTTTCGCCACTCGCAACTAAAATTATATCATTTTTTTTAAGCTTTTTTATGGGCACCAAAGAATTAGAAAAGCCAGATGAAGAACCGTACAAAAGTCTTGCGAAACCGGTTTGAATTAGCGAAAATCTCGAAGCGATATCGAAAGCTTTTTTGCGGGCTTTTAAATCAAGATATCTTCCGATCAATAAAAAGAACACCAGCATCACCGCCGAGTCAAAATAAATCACCTCACCACCACGAAAGGTTTGCATAAGGCTGACGATTGAAGCCAAAAATATCGCAATCGAAATGGCAATATCCATGTTAGGCATTCGAGCTTTTATAGATTGCAACGCAGAAATAAAAAAGATTCGACCCGAATATATTAAAACTGGCAAAGCAATTAGCGAAGATAAGAGGTGTAAAAATTTGCGAGTTGCCCCCGATATCTCTAGTTTGGTATCGAACCACAAGGCGAAAGAAAAAAGCATAATATTGCCTGCGCCAAAGCCTGCAACCGCAAGGGCCTTAAAAATTGTATTGTCGAATCTGTTTTCAAACTCACGAATTGTTTCGAGATCAATTGGAAAAAGTTTATAACCTAAATCGAGCACCAATTTGATAATTTTATGCACATCCTCGATTGTTCCTTGCCAACAAATCTGAATAGTTTTTTGCGTTAAATTAACCCGCGCTTGTTTGATATGATTTTGTTTTTTTAAAAGATTCTCAATGAGCCACACACAAGCTCCACAATGGAGTCCGTGAATCATTAAATCAAGTCGATAATTTTTTGATATTTCATCAAAAGTAACTAATTCTTGAGGATTAAAATTTATATCGCTGTCAGGCTTCAATTTTGTTTCGAGGGGGTTTAGAACTCGTGATTTGTAATAATTTTCAAAACCGTTTTGATTGATAATATTAAAAGCCTGCTCACAGCCCAAACAACAAAAATCTTGCTGATTAACATCAAGATTAGCCTCGCAATGCAAGCATTTAGTCATTTGTTTTTAAGGATTGAGTGGTTGTTCAAGATTTTGTTCGTCTTTTATTTCAATTATCGCTAGGTCTTGAACAATTTTATCATCATACTTTACTATGGTATCAAGTTGCCATTTGCCGGGCATAGGAAGTGCTATGTTTAAATTTCCATAAGAAGTAGATTCGATAAGTCTAGTTATGTCATATTTAGCATCGGGGAGATATTTAAAAGCATAAATAATCGAAATATTTTTGAGGGTTTCGCCATTTTTATTGGTGGCGTATGTTTCGATAAAAAGATCTTTTGAGGTTCTTTGAGAAATCGTGTTGTAAATTTTGATTCCAATTTTGTACTGTGCATCGATATTTTCGAGAATTTTATTGTATTCAACCCCTTTTTTGTATGCATCGGGCGTGTAAATTCCACGCCAAGAGTCTTTCGCTAAAATTATATAAATAATGTTTACTATTATTACAATTGCGAACAATCCAAATATGGCGTATGGCCAGTAAATTCTGATTTTATCCAGTTTCATAATTATATTTTTTTAAGGCAAAATTTTAGATCATTGTAAATTTTTTTGTAATCAACATCAAGGATTTGTTTTTTGGCAATAATAACATAATCATGATGTAACTTTCCATAATCAGCGACCCCATTTCTAAGTGCATTCATGATACGTCTTTTAAACAAATTTCTGGTAGTTGATAATTTGTGAATTTGTTTTGAAATTGTTATGCCAAATCGGCAAAATTCTAGCGGTTTTTCCGGAACTTTTGTTTGTAGTTTTTGAAGATTTTTTTGGGTTGGGTTTTGTTGAGATATTTTTTTTGTTAAATATTTTTGAGGAGTCTTTGATTCAAGTAAAATAAGGGTTTGAGAGTGATATTTTTTGCAGTTTTTTTGAATAAATTTAAAATCGGCTGACTTTTTAATAGTCAAAATCTTTGCAGACATGGTGCTGAGTTTTGACTTAACAATATTTAGCTATCAGAAACGCTAAGCGAGAAGCGACCTTTGGCACGACGGCGAGCTAAAATTTTTCTGCCTCCAGCAGTTGCCATTCTTGATCTAAAACCATGTCTTCTTTTGCGAACAATTTTGCTTGGTTGCCAAGTTCTTTTCATAAAATTAAAGGATTAAATTGAATTTGAGTCGGGGCATTCTAAAGACCGCACTTTTTAATTGCAAGTAGCTTGTCCATTTTATTTTGTAGGTTGATTTTGTGAATCTAACATTAAAATTTTTGGCTGATGAATTAAAGCTTGCGAGTGCGACATTGAGCAATAGGCAATAATGATAACCAAGTCACCAACTTGAGCCTTTCTGGCGGCTGCGCCATTAATTTTTATTTCTCCCGAATTTCTTGGGGCTTTGATTGCGTAAGTGGTAAATCTTTCACCATTATTTATGTTTAAAACATCGACTTTTTCATGTTCTAAAATACCCGATTTTTCAAGAAGATTTTCATCAATTGAAACTGAGCCCTCATAATTTAAATCAGCTTGGGTAACGGTTGCGCGGTGAATTTTGATCTCATTATAGTTAGTTGCATATTTATCTGTTAGTTGTGATGGGTTTTGTATAGAGAAAATGCTCGCGCCTCAAAGCTATTTATCATTTTTTCAGTAGCAAGCGAAAAAATTGTTCCCAATGCCTTACTCAAAAGTATTGAGTTGAACTCAAATTCGAGAAAAAAATCAACTTGGGTTTTACGTTTATCGATCTCAATAATTTGCCAGCGATTAACAAGGCTTTTAAACGGGCCCTTGATAGCCTTAGCTTCAACAAAATATTCGTGTTCTGAGATTTTTTTAAAAGTTACATCGGAAGTGTATTTTTCAAAAATATTTTTAAAATTAATTAGCAATTCGGCATGAAGATTGTGATCGTTGATATGTTTGGTGATTTGAGCATTTTTGCACCACGGTAAAAAGTGTGGATAATTTTGAATATCAACTACGAGATCAAATATTTCTTGAGCTCTAAAAGGCATAATTTTCTTTTCGTGGATTTTTGGCATATTTAATTAAACTGTTGGTTTTTCATCATTTCTTCCATTTTTCGTGGATCAATTTTACCAAATTTTGACATCATTTTTTGCATCATTTTATATTTTTTCATTAGTCGATTAACCTCTTGAATATTAGAGCCAGATCCTTTGGCAATTCGGTGTTTGCGCGATGAATTGAGAATCTCAGGATTCTCGCGCTCTTTTTTGGTCATTGATAAAATTATAGCTTCTTGAGTTTTGATTTCTTTTTCAAGATGCGTCATGTTTTTAAGTTGTTCTTTGAGAGCGCCCATTCCGGGTAAAAAATTAAGAATTGAATTCATACCCCCCATTTTGCGCATATTTCGGATTTGGCTAAGTATATCGTTAAAATCAACTGTTCCGCGCCTTAATTTTTTGCTTACGCTTTCTAATTCATTTACATCTAAAATTTCCTGAGCTTTTTCAACTAAGGAAACTACGTCGCCCATTCCAACAATTCTTGAAGCAATTCGACTTGGATTAAATTCTTCTAGTTCTTCGAGTTTTTCTCCAACGCCAATAAACTTAATGGCGCAATTAGTTGAAGCCTTCATGGTCAGAGCGGAGCCACCTCTGGCATCACCGTCGAGTCGAGTTAAAATAACGCCCGAGATTGCCAATTTTTGTTTAAAATTATTTGCCACATTAACGG
>Ga0194133_10005209_pt1 | contig 16718 bp, 10 predicted proteins | sample TA2KigOf40mmetaG_FD_155448 | JGI IMG/M metagenome (GOLD analysis project Ga0194133, IMG submission 155448) | Freshwater microbial communities from Lake Tanganyika, Tanzania - TA2015055 Kigoma Offshore 40m | ecosystem: Environmental > Aquatic > Freshwater > Lake | place: Tanzania: Lake... | reverse complement strand
GCGATTTAGAGTGCGGCTCTGGTTCGAATTATTTGCTTGAAGACAAATATTTACAAGTTATTGATATTGAAAAAACAAAAGAACGATTTTTGAAACGTTTATATAGTACATATTTTCCAGAATACCGTGACGATGAAGAACTAAAAGACAAGGATGGAAATGATGTAACGATCAAATCTCTTTCCAGTTTTGTGAAATCAATCAAAACTCGATTCTACCTTAAAAAAGGAACAGCAGAGGGCTTAGGAATATTTTTTAATAAAATATTTTCTGTAGAAGACGCAGATATTAAATATCCTAAAAAGCAAATACTTAGATTGAATGGTGGTGCATTTTACGATTCTAGATTTAAATTTAATGCAGTAACGGCAGATCGTCTATTGGATCCAGAAGCAGTTTCTAATGAAATAATAGGATCCAGATTAAATTATAACAGATTTCAAGACGGTGGAGTATTTACAGATTATTCGTATATACTAAGCACCGGTTTGACTGTAGAAAATTATAAAAATTTACATCTTAGAACAAATCATCCTGCTGGTACTAATTGTATTTTTGAATTGAATATAGGTGAATATGAACCGCCAGGATCCACATACAATGAAACTCAAATATGTGAATCACCTGAAATAGGAAACTATTTACCGTATCAATTAAATGTAGATTACGTCGATGCGACTTATTCTTTATCTGGATTTTACGGTTTAACTTATACTATAGGTTGTAGTTTAGATCCTCTTGCGGAAAGTTCTTTGGGCAACGAACAGTGTTTCTTTTTTCCTAGTTGGGCAGAAGAAACTAAAGATTATGAAAGTTTTTTTGATATTCCAATAGAAAAAATGTTTAAACTATGTCGTATAAATAACATAAATCCAAATGCTAATATTCCATCGGAGTGTTCGTAAATGAATAAATACTTTTTAATAACTGGTTATACTGCGGGTGCAACCGGAAATTATTTAACCTACGATCAAGTCATAAATTCGTCAAATTTACAACTATTTTCTATTCCTTCCTATGATGTAAGTATAGGAATTGCTCGTAAAAATTGGACAAAAGGATCAAAATTTACTCCTTGGTCTAAAAATAATAGTGTGAATTCGTATGTCTTCTATAACGATAAAGTGTATCTTTGTGTATCTAATAATGAAAAAAATATTGTAAATTTACCCAATTCTTCAAATATTCCACCCACACATACATCAGGTAAAGTCAAATATTCAGATGGATATGTTTGGTTGTATTTATACACTATAAGTGCAAATGTGATAAACATGGTAAATTCTGTTACTATTCCTGCACCCAGTTCATATGGTCTAAAAAAATTAGTGATTGGCAGAGAAACAGATGATGTAAATTGTGGAACAACTGCAGGAGCAACAGGAATTTGTGCATTATATTTAACTGATGATTCCAAAACTACGGCAAATTTAATTTATTCCAGTGGAGTATCGTGTGAATCTTGTAAAAATACTGCAGAAGAAACTACAAAAACAGATTTACTTACAACGGTATTTTATCCACAAGGATCAACTTTAAGTAGCACTATTTCTATTAAAACTCCACAAGAATTTTTAGAATTTTACATTTCAACAGAAAAAATAAATTCAAAATTAAATTTTGAAGCGCGATGTTATGTGGAAGCAAAATCCTCTGGTATTTCAGCTGGTGCAATTTTAGGAGCCTTTATCAATTTAAATACAATAACAGGAGTATCTGCTGCATATCTTAATCTTACTGCTTCGGAGTTGCCTATTACTGTGACAGGTGGAGGAGGAACAGCAGCATCAATTGAATTCATTACTGTAAATAATTCTGGTCTTAATCAAATAACTGGAATTCGTTTAACTTCTGGTGGAACTAATTATACAACAGAACAAACACAAGTAAGTCTGTCTGGTATTGCGGATTCGACAAAACGAAATACAATACAATCTGCAATAAGCCTGTCAGGAACAGCAAAATCTTTGACTTTTACCAATATTAATTCTATATTCGATGCGGCATCAACCAATTCTATCGGAACAGATGGAGTCCTTAAAATAATTAATTCCAGAATAGACGCCCATTCTCCTAATACGAATTATTATGCATTAATCGAAGCAGATCCGTATACCAATGAAACTATACAAGAATTATGTCCCAGTGTCTTAAAAATATACTCTTTCACTTCATCCGGATTAACTTTTGGTAGAGAGTATTTAAATGTAATATTTAATCAACCAATTAGTCAAACAGAAATACAAATGAGATAAATAATAATATGAAGCCTCCATTTTCTAAATCTACAACACCGTTAGGAAAATTTCCGTATAATTCTAGAATAGGTAAAAATGAATTTGATCTGTATGACCCCGCTAAAAATTATATACTACACGGATTCAAGCCCGGTAATGCGCTTCAGGCATCAGAACTGAATGAGATTCAAGAAAATTATTATAAAAATCTTACTCTATATAATATTTTATTAAAAAATTGGTTTTTTCTTGGAAACGGAATGGTTGCAGGCGATACGAGTAAACCAATACGAGGACCGTCTTGGATGGGTGCAGTGCCTTTAAATCCATTATCAAGTGTCGGTATAAATCCGAATACAAATTCTATTATTTTTAATAAAGATTGGTATCTGGTTGACGATTTCAGTGGTTTAAAATTCTGGATATACAATAATACTCAAAAAATCGTCAATATTCCGGCGAGTGGATATGTTGGAATGACAATAGAAAGAAAGTATATTACACCAGAAATAGATTCAGATTTAAATGATAATTCTAGTGGTTTTTCAAATTCTTCTTTGAGTCCGGGTGCAGATAGAATTCAATTAAACTTTACAACAACCACAACAGATCTTACTTTGAATGAGTCTTTGGCTTCGTCTCAAAGACATATTTTAAAAGTATCAAATACAAATATATCGTACCTAAATAATCTGTTAAAATATTCCATAAATTAATCGGATCAACTTATGCCATTCTCAGATCTAACTCAACTAAATTCGTCTGACACATTTCAAACAGTATTTACTCGAAACAATGAAATGATTTCAAGACTCAATGATCTTGATATTGGTTCATTAAAAACTGATGGAAGTATTCTTTTGTCTGTGATCGGAATAACTGGTGGAATTACACTGGGTGTAAATTTTGAAAAAATAACCGGAATTAGTGGCACTGTTAATTTGCTTGTTTCTGGATCGGTTCCCAGTGGACTTACTTTAAATTCTCCAATCGGAATAAGTGGCAGTGGTCTTGGTTTATCGACTAATTTAACTGTATCGAGTGCGAGAAATTTTATTGGATTTATTAGTGGAATTTCCGGAAATCAAAATTATACTATAACCACGGCAGGAAAAATACAAAATTCCAGTCTTAATGATAATACTTTATATTATTTGAATACTACAGGCGGAATTACCTCAAATCGTCCAACTGCAAATAATTCTGTAATTAAACCGGTCTTATTAAATATTAACTCTACATTAGGAGGAATCGTTTTACAACAAAACGAAACCTTGATAAGTGAAACTGCAGTTTCGTATATTAAATCGTCTTCTCGTACTGTAGCAGAAATACCAACAAATTCTACATTGAGTTCCGGAAATGTAGTTTTTTACAATCTGACTGGTACTACTTGGGCTCGCTCCAAATCCGATGCCGCAAACACATCTGAAGTATTTGGTATTGTGGAATCTATAGGAGGTTCTACGGCCACTATAGTTACTCACGGTTCAATTAATGTTCCCAACAGTGTTTTGAATATAGTAGGAGCTGGTGGTGCAGGAGAAAATGATATATGGTTTTTGTCTGCAGCAACAGCAGGTCAATTGCAAAATCAAGCACCTACTCAGGCTGGTTCTATCGTTAAACCAGTTTATTACGCGTATCCACATGAAATTTCTGGTGTCACATTTAGTGGATATTTGGTCAATTATATTGGGTATGCTGTTGGAGCCAGCGTTGCAGCACAAGGATCTGTTGCTGAATCCACTCCATCATCAACAACAGGAATTGCAATCGGAGAAATGAAACAGGTTGCGTTTCACGGCAATCGTCTTGGAATGAAAGACTGGTTACGTTTTTTAAAGACTTTAATAGACGGATCTACACTTGCTATCGATACTGAAACCACAAAAGACAGTTGGAGACTCAGTATTCCGTATGATATCGGCATAACCAATAATCCTAATTCTTTTTTCTCGGCGAGCACGCCGCGGTTCGATGGTTCTACTTTTGGATTAATGGATTATATTGATAAAAACTGTGTTGAATTAAGCGGAGCACTTTTGCTTGTAGAAGAACCGGAACAAATGAGAACTTTCAATGGTGTTGAAAAAAATACAGCATCTCCTTTTACTTTACCAGAAAATATAAACAAATTGTTTACGACAACAAATGATTTCAGTTCTTTGAATGGAATAACATATGATGATCTTAGGATTCCTCTGAATCGATTTATAGATGTTGGTGTTAAATCTATACTAAAAATTAAAACTAACAGTTTGTGGAATCAACCAAATCCAGAAACAGATAAAAACGACAGATGGAGTCAACTCAAGAGACTATGGTTTAGTCAAACAGACAATAACGGAAATCGTGTCAAATTAATCAATTGGGCAAACGCATCTTTACTCTTGAATGACCGAGCCTTTATGCCGCCAAACGACGTCGCCAAAGAAGACCGCCGCGTTTTCGGTGAATTCGGCAACGGAGATGTAACTGACACTGGTCACGGAATAGATTTTAACTATTTAAAGGAAATATTAGAAAAAGATTCAACACAATATAATGCATTTAAACGACAACTTTTAACTTCTTTTTATCTGCCTGGATTTGTATTGGATTTAGATTTTATTACTTCAAACTCGGCTACTGCCCCATGTAGAACTGATCAATGCAGGACAGATAATTTTCCAGCACATCTTAAACGAGCTGCTGAAGACGGTCAATCATTTTCTCCTATCGATGGTGTAGTAGAAAAAGGATATATGCCAATATATTCCAACTGGATGACTAAATATGCCAGCTCCTCGTTAGGCGCCGAAGGAGAAGAAATTACCCATCCTGGAGATACAGAAAACTGGCAAGAAATAGGTTTTTATTTAACATCTTCGAATTTGGACAACGAACCTCCTAGATTTTTATTCATATACTCTCCAACATGGGCAATTAAAACTGGCTTTTGGAATATCGAGGAAATTGATCTTTTATCTTTTTTTGCAAATCTTTCTAATATTCCTGGAAAATATAGTAGCCCCATTGAAATTCCTTATATAATGAATTGGGAATGGATTCCTGGAAAATGGAACAATACAACCAACAACTGGGATCGTTATATTAATAGCGAAACAACCTGGGATTCTAATACCACCCCGTTTACATCTAAACCAGTACCAAAAGTTTTAGATCGGGGCGGGAATCTTTTTGGCAACTTTCCTGTCAACAGATCTAGGTTAAGATTGACAGAAAATGGATTATTACAATCTGTCGTAGGAATTCATTTACCGGATTACTCGTCTCCATATAGTCCGGCTGGTACAGATGTCGCAGGATTCTCTAATGCGTGTTCAATTCCTAAAACAGTAATGAGAGTAATATAATAAAATAGAATAATATCTTGAAATGTCCAGTTTCTTATTTCCTATTTATAGTTTTGGATCAACAGGATCGACTGGACCGACCGGCCCAATAGGACCTATAGGGGCTACTGGTGCCTCAGGATCCAATGTATACGGAGACACTGGGTCTTCTATTATTGGAATAAGTTTTTCCGATTCTCGACTCATTTTCGAATGGGAAGACGGATCAACCAAACAAAGCGGATCTATTAAAGGTCTGACAGGTCCATGGATTGCACAATTTGGTGCAACTGGTCCTGCTAATGGTGTTTTGGTTGGGGTAATAAGAAATCCTCAACTTGGTGTTACGAATAATGTTGTAACCACGAGTAGCGATTCTTTGATTCTTAGAAATTTAATTACAACTACACCTGATACTCTAGGAATTACATTGAATGAGGCAGGAACTTTAATAGAAATAAGTTATTTGGGTTCTATTGGATTTACTTTAAACGATTCTGAAATCAATAGACTGATTGTAGGAACCGGAACAACTTCATTCGCTGGAGCCACTAATACTAAATGGAATAACCAAGACAATACACTGGAGTGGAAAATAGCAAAATATCAAGAAGGAATAACACTAATCAATGGAGAGCAGGAGAGTACTGGTTTAGAATATACTCTGGACACTAGCACTGCAACTGTTTTTCAATTAACTCCAAATTACGATCCCGAGATCAGTTCAACTACAATAGTCATAAATGGATCGGATATTTCTTCATCTGAAAGCAGAGGAATAACCATTATTGTTCCAAGAGGAAACACAGGATATACTGGACAATTTAACTTTAACACAACGGAACCTAATAATAGTAACGTATGGCTTCCTTTAATTATTCCATCTCCTATGTCAGGAGTAAATGTGTATTCTGCAATCAGTTACGGCAAAAATTGGTACGTTTCTTGTAGTGGTTTAGGAATATCTAATGATATTAATAGCAAACAAGATATCATAAATCTCGTCTTTCCAACGGTCAAGACCACAGGACCATTTTTTCCTTGTAACCTCTCGACTCCTGAGAGTGATAATTGGTTGGAGTGTCAGCAATTAGATTTAAATGGCGACAAAATAGTCAATAGCTCAGATTTAAGTACATTTTTAAGCAATTGGGGGGATGCATTATCACTGTATCCTCTATGTGACCCACTACCAGGAATAACATTTGAACGACCGTGTTTAGAAGGATAAATTATGGGAAAACAATCCAGCAATCCTCTTAGTGCATTAAATATAAACGGATCTTGTCTTTACGAAGGACCAACAGGACCAGTATGTATCTCAACAAATGCAGAAAAATGCCAGAGTCGATACAAAGGAGTGTTCGTAGAAGGAATAACATGTGGCTCAGCTTCTGGACTGAGTGGAAGTTGTTGTTTATGGGATCCTGAAAACAGAACAATACTTCCGTGTCAAACTTCAACATTTTCAGCATGTCAGGCGTTAGCCCAATCATTTAATTTTAAATTTGATTGGTCTGTTGTTTCATGTAAAGAAAGAAAATGTGAATACGTTTTTCAGTCTGAGGCATCAAGACAACCAATACAAGGTGCCTGTTGCAACGGCAACGGACTATGCAAGGAAACTACAAAAGAAGATTGCGAAAACAGTCAATTCTTTTATCAGGGAAACGGTACTATATGCGACAATGGAATTTGTATCGAAGGAACAGGAGGATGTTGTAACGGAGTAACCTGTAACGATGGTATCACTGGAACTTATTGTGTTGAAAACAAAAGTTTATATTTAGGAAAAGGAAAACGATGTTGGGAATTTACATGTGAAACAGATCGACTTCCGTGTTTGGACTCTATACCAACAGAAAAATTAAAAATTGGTGATTTATTCGAAGACGGAGTTGTCGTCGGAATTTATCAACCTGGTAGATCTTTGTGTTGGGGAAATTCTGCATTTTCCTCTCGAATCAATTTAAATCTTATTACTAATCCTGATCCTCAATCTGTAACTTATACTCCACTAGTAGACGGAAGAGGATACGGATTCATTCACTCTGACTTGTGTTCGATAGACGACTCGTACATCATGATTATGTCTAAGGAATCGTTATCCAATGACATCACTAAAAGTCGTTATACTTGGTGTGCAGGAGGAAATTCATGGGGTCCTTTATTCGACAGATTTGGTAGAATAATAGAAACAGATACTATTGGATTAGCCTTAAGAAATGAAGGATATGTATATAACAGTGGACTAACGGATAATACAAATAATTCTATTATTAATGAAAATGCCACGTTTTATTGCAAAAAAAGAAGCCCGGCAGATAATCCAATTACCAGATTGACTACTAGGTCTGAACACGGTGCCTGGGGCAGATGGTCTATGGATTGGGGGTTGTATAATACCATACGATTAGTAAATGCAAAATTATTTAATGATGTAGGAATATCATATGATGCCTATCTTTATCCTAGTTTATACGACAAGGGAGAAAAATTTAATACCATTTCAATGAAAACCATGAGTGAGGCTATAATTGAATTGAATCAAAATAGCAGCAGAAAACATCTTGCAACATCAGATTGGTTTATTCCGGCAGTAAATCAATGGGCATTTATTGCATATCAGATTAGACATAACAGATTAAATGAAAATCTTGTTGCTGCTGGTGCAGAACCTCTTTCTGATATTCATTGGACTTCTACTGGTGCTCACAATTACAAAACAGGAGAAGGTATATCAGATGGAATTACTGCCTCTATCGGTACAGTTGCTTGGTCTGTTAATTTCAATAATTTAAACTTTTATTTAAGAGACAGACTAGAAACAGCAAAAGTTAGACCTATGCGAATGGTTAGGTGTGATGGTCGATACCTTTCTTCTACTAAATATTCTGCAATATGGGAGGTTAACAGATAATGCCGAATTCTTATGAAGGCAGTGGAATAGTTCCAATATGGGTATTGGACGGATCATTCGGACCAACAGGTCCAACGGGTCCAACTGGAGCTACCGGTGCCACTGGTGCCGCAGGAAGTTGTTTGCCTGGAAACACTGGTTTGGGAATTATAGGAATAACTGTTGATAATGACGATATTGTTATTTCTTTCGGCACAGCAGGTTCTGCTGTCACAATAAACAATGAAATTATTAGAGGCGCAACCGGAACAACTTTTAATAATTTATCCGAATGGAATATACAAGGTGCCACTACAAACGGTCAACAAATCTTTAGAACATTTAATCCTTTAGAAAATGAATTGAAATCTGTAACATTTAGTGCAAATCCTAGTAATCCAAAAAAACTTGAATTTTTTGGATTGACTTTTATTAATATTACAGTTAAAAATTCTTCGGATACTGTAACACTCACGGCTACGACGAATGTTATTCCGTTGTCTGGAATAACTGGTCAATTAGCGTATGTAAATAAAATAAACAATATTATTGTTTCCGGTGCCACTGGTACTAATTGGAATGGAAACAGACTTTCGTATACTGGTCGATCTTTATTAGAATTGGATTCTTTCAGTTCAACTGCTACAGCTGATAATTATACTAATGAGTTAATTTCTAGTATTACTAATACTCAAGCAATAGGAATTACTGGTGTTGGTGGAAACGTGACTGTAGTTAGACCTGTTATTGGTTTTACAGGAGGTGTATATCAACCCGGAATGGTAATTAGTAATCCTGGCGGAGAAGACTGGAGAATTCCCTTTCTGTCCGCCGATTATACTACAGGGTCAACAGCAACCTTGTTGACTGGTGGTGCCACATTAGGATCTTGTTGGATTGCTGATATGCAAGATCCTAGAAAACGATGTGTAGACTTTTTAGGAAAAGATTATTGTTTGAGTATCGGAGGATCTTGGAGTTCAAATCCTTGCAGCACACGAGAAGAAGTATTTGCAAGTTTAAAAGCGTGTTGTCTTTATGATTACGCAACAAATGGTATTACTTGTATAAATACTTTTGAATCCGAGTGTTTGCGTATGATGGGAGTACCTGGCAACGTCAAATGCGAAGTATACGAGGGAATTATGGAGAAGTGTCCAAACGATCTTTGTTTTACTTGTGAAATAGGTAAATGTTGTTATAAAGGAAAATGTTTTGAAAAAACCGAATCAGAATGTTTCCTGTTGTTTCCTGGTGGAGTTTGGTTTAGTGGAGAAACCTGTTAATGACTCCCGGTTTAGACTGTGTTGGTGGCCAAGGTGAAGGATGCGCCATTCTTCTTAGCGGATGCCAAGGAGGTGGCTACTGTGAAGGGTACGGCTGGATACCCGTTAATTTCTGTGATTACCCAATGAACCCAGGTTCCGAGATATCGAAGCATTGTGCCTGCAACGGTGGAAACATAACTCTTGTCAGAATGATGTCCAACAACCCACCCATCCAGGATTGTAGTGGTGGACCCCCTCAGCCACCGTGGCGGCCGCCGCCGCAGAATCCGTGCGGGAATCCACCATGTATTCCGACTGGTGGGCCCAACGGTGGCGGCATCAACACGAATCCTCCAGACTGTTATTGGAGCTCCGGCGGCGGTGGTATGCAGGTTGTATATCCCCCACCAAAAGGAAAAGGATATCACGCAGTAACTGATTCTTTGATAAGTAATATACTTTCTGAGTGGAGATTTCCATTTATTCCTGGTACTTTAAGTACATGGTGTACTCAAAAATGTCCTGTTGTACAATCCGGACCAAACGGAAAATGTTTAATTTCCTATGGTGGATGTGGGCCTGCATGTGCTGACATCTGCGGAGAATTTAACATAGGAGTAAATACTTTACAATATACTGGTGCTACTGTTAGTACGTTTCTTATAGACAGCACACAGCCTAGTAACCAAGTATCGATTAACGTAAAGGGTATTGCTGGAAAAAACTTCAATAATATGGGAACCAGTCCAGTTCGAATGGTATCAACAAATCCGTACGGCTCGTTATATCTGTTAAATCATTGGAGACACGGAACAACATATGATCAATTTATTGGAATAAGCGGATCGGCGATTCCACATAAAATTCGATACGAATACGCCCCGAGCACGGGACTGCATGCGAATGTTGGTCAACAACCAGATTATCTTCAAGTGGCACACGGTCAATCGTATGGTGCAATTATAAACAGTGGAGGATGTATTCAAACATGGGAAGGATGTACTCTTCCGTATACTAATTTTGGTAGTACAACTCCAGATCCAAATATTCCTTGGCCGTCTGATATAATTTTGTGGGAAAAATCTAAACAAAGTGATTCTCTAGGATTTCTTCAAGCCGGAAATCTAGCTAAAGCCAACACAATTTTGTTTCCGATGACTGGCGACTGGACAAATAAACCGTTTTACATCAGTGGAAATAAATCTGCAGCAGGAACTGTTGCTGAAATGGGAACCACATCGGAAGGAGATATATTTGCCACAGTCTGGACCAATCCAAAAGGTTACAGATCGTTTGGAATGAACTATTTCAGAGTCAGTGAAGGATTTGACGAATCTGGAACACCAACCGGAACAACATGGCAGGCAAATTATCAAGATGTTCCTAAAGGAGTTTTTGGAGTTAGACCAGATCTGTTAATTTGGAGGGCTGCACATCAGTTATATAGTACTAAATTTCTTAAAGGATTTACTGGATGTGATGGATTTAGTGGACAATATATTTGTAGAGACAGAGAATGGGAAGGATATCTGGGATGGACAGGACACGTATGTAACGAAGATCGTCTGAGTCCGTCTCAAGTATATTTCAAACAAGTTTCATTAGGAAATCAACACGGATTAGTTTCTCTTGCCCGACTAGAGAATACTATCGATGATTTAGTTGAGTACCCTAGAAATGACTGGAATGAGTTACGAGAAAATCTCAATACACACAGACGAGAAAAAATTGAATGGTTGTTTCAGTTTTCTGGTTCTACTGCGGCTAATATTTCTGCAGGAGATAACTGGTCTACTGAAGACTTGACAATAAATGAAATTGGTGACTTTTTCTTAAATCCCAAAATTTCTACTACTGAAATCCCAACCACGGCGATTTCAAAACTATTATACTCCCTGAAAGATTTTGTATACGAAATAGGATTGACTGGCATTCAACCGTCGGGAGGAGATCTCGGCGGTCAAGGAACAGTCGTAGAATTCCGATATCCTGATGTATACAATGACATATGCAGATGGTGTAGTGCTCCTGGTGATGAGGCAAATCCCCAGAATGAACCTCTTATAGTTAATCCGTATATCTGCGATCCTTTTCTTTCTACTGGATTTACTAGTTGTTTCAGAACTGAAGTCACGTTTGGTCATTCTGAACATCCTATCTGGAACAACGGCGCCGGAGAAATGCCTAATATATTCGTTTTATCAGCTACGAATATTGCAAGACTAATTGAGAATACCATACAGACTATACCAAACGCATCATGGGAATGGATATCTGCTGGTTCTAGTGGAAACAGTTGTGCTGTATTGTCGTACGATAGAGGAGATGAACCAGGAACAATCCAAACTAAAAGACGAGTTTTTTGTTGGGGACCAAGATACAATAAAAAATTAAATGATATAGAAAATAAACACTGGCCCAAGAACAATCTACAATTACAGCCGCATGATACTACTGAGACGATATCATGTGGAGGTATCACTTTAGGAGTAACTTGGCATCCGTGTCAGATAGATTGTTCGTTAGAAAGTCCTATATTTTATCAAAAATCTTGGCCGTTTACATCGTATCATATCGGCAACGTATCGGGTACGTCACTATATCCTTGGCAGCAAAAACAGCCAACTACTTGGAGTTACAATACTCTTGCAAAAGTACTTGTATGGGATGGAACAGAATGGAAACATAACAGTAATGCCACAATAGATGAACCCATGCAGACACATTATCGAAATCCCGATTTCGATCCAGATACATCCAAAAATTTAAGTAAAACAATATATTTTCCTAATGGATTGAATCAAGTTCAACACAGGGTATTTAACAATCTGTCGTCCCCTCAAGGCGGAGAATTTGAGGACTGGGATGACGAAAGTACTTTCTTTTTGCCTCTGATTCCTAACTTTACATCCAGTCAGGCCTTTATTTGGGGAGAAGTTACGCTTCTGCCTGAATGGTTGAATCAATGGTGGTTCCCAAATTGGACTCCAAATTATCCTGTTGTTTCAGGAAATTCTTGGTTAGTAAATTTGTATGCAAAAAATACCAGCATCAATTGTGATCAGTGTCTATTTAACGGAAACACTGGATGTTGCAAACTTCAAGGTTCTGCGTGTTTCATATCAGAACGATTAGACTGTGAATCTGTGGGAGGTACATGGACAAACGAATCATGTCCGGATAGTTGTGACGAAAGTTGTAATACGATCAACACTGACTCAGTCACATTGAACTTTTCAAAAAATGCAGGAAGTCAATCAGTATCGTTGAGTGGTGCGCCTAATGTTTGTAATTGGACTGGTGATGCTAGTTCTTGGATTACTGTAACTCCGGCGAATGGAACTGCAAATTCGGTTGCAATTGGAGTCCTAGCAAATGATACAGGGTCCGAGCGATCTGGAACAGTAACAATTCAGGAAACTCAGCCTCCTAACACTACAAAAATCATAACGGTCATTCAAAGTAATCAGGACGATGGCACCGGTGGGGGTGGAGGCGGTGTCAATGTAGAGTGTTGTAATTATTTTACTGGTCCGTGTTGTAAAAACGATAATTGTACCGAAGATCAAACTCCACAACAATGTTATAATGCTAAAGGTATATTTTTAGGATTTAATCGAACTTGTGACGATTGTCCGTCATGATAAATAATTAACTATGAGTATTATCGGATCTAGTTCAATACTTTCGATCGGCTCAACCGGTTCTATTGGTCCAATTGGTCCACGAGGAAATACAGGTAACACTGGACCAGACGCAACCGGTTGTGGTGAGTTAACAAAAGGAAATACTGCATCTTATATTTCTTCTGTAACTCAAACAAAAAATCCGTGGGGAAATTTAATTTTTGAATTAAACGACGGTTCTACCGTTGAATTTAATGCACCAAGTATAATTGGCGCCACTCTTTCCAGTTTCTACGGAGTTCGGGCAATAACTTTAGGTTCTGATTCGTTATTTGCAGGAATAACTCAAACTACAGCCGGTTTAACTTTTCAATTTAAAACTATAACATCATCTGTGGGTGCATTGAGTGTAAAAAACACTGCAGATCAGATTGTATTTAATTCTTCGTTGACCCCGTATAATGCAACTGGATTTACCTCAGCAGAATTGGTTTACTTTTCGAGTATAACTGGTTCAAACAGACTTGCCGGAATAACTCTTGCGGGTTCGACATTTTTCAGATATAAAAATAACAATTATTTTGATTTAAATACTGTCATATCTTCTAAAACCAATATAGTACCTATTCCATCAGCTACTCGAGGTTCAAGTGGAGAATACATCGACGTGTCTAAGGGTGGTTTATTCTACATCAACACTCCGAACGGCATAATGGGATTTACAGGCATTAGCGGCGCGCCAGGAACTACCGGAACTATTCAATCTATTACTCTTATTACACAATCGGATTACATTTGGAAATTCCCAGAAAATGTTTGGTTTGAAGCCAATAATAATTACTTGGGTTGCGGCGAAACTGTTATCGGATTAACAACAAAAAATAACGGAGAAAATTGGACAGCAACAATATTTGGAAGAGGATTTAAGAACGACCCTACACAATGTCAGTCTGATTGGGATATAGGTTCTTGTTATCAAGGAATATCGTGTAATAATTATGTTTATCGAGCAGATTGTGAAGCTGCTGAAGGACAATTTTGTTTAGAAGCGTGTTCCGTTGAAACTGAAATATTCGATGCAGGTTCTTGTTGTATAAACGGAGTTTGTCGAGATGGAGTATCTAAATTTTTATGCACAAAATACGGAGGCAGATGGTGGAGTCCAGAACAAACAGGTCCTGACGGTTGCAACGCATTCGAATGTTGGGATCCTTGTTTAAGTGGTGGCGGCGTTGGCGGTGCTGGCATGACTGGTTCGTGTTGTGTTGGTGCAACCTGTTTGGATCGACATACTGAATCAGAATGTGAAATGCTTAACGGAAATTGGAGAAATAGTCCTTGTAGTCCAACTTCATGTAATCCTCTTTCTGGAGTCACTGGTGCATGTTGCGTAAATAAGGATACATGTGTACAGGCCACATATCAAACATGTATAGATGTACTTGAAGGAATTTTTGTTGGTATCGGAGAAACGTGCGGAGCTGTTAATTGTGATTGTTTTACATACGAGTCTTCTGCTATAGGATGTAATAGTAATATAAGTAAATCTGGATTTGGTGTCGCTTTTTCTGAACAAACAATAGATTTATCTTCATTGAATTGGATTAAAAATGAAGATGAAGGAATTTCTCAAGGCAGTTTCTGTTTTTCTTATAAAGCATATGGTGTACCAGATAGATGGTTAATTCTAAAAACAAAAAATGTGGACCCCGATAAGCAATCTTTAATACGAGGCTCACAAGATACAAGGTATAAATCCGATTACAAAAACTTTGTTCTAGAACCAAATCATCCATGGTATTCTGGTGGAACCAGTTATACTCCAGCAATACTATTTGATACTGGTTGTACTGCTTCCCAAACCTATAAAAGACAAACTGTTACAGTAACTGAAAATGATGTAGAAATAGCTGACACAACTGATCTTTGGTATAAGAAGATAAGATTATGGACTCTGGCAGGATGTGAATTGGGTAAACAATCAAGCACTGCTTGGGCAATAGGAATTAGTTGTGGGAATTGTCCTACAGCGCAACCTTCGACTCAATTACCTTCAATAAATAACGCAATATCAACAGAACACTATATAAATAGTAATGTTACTTATACTTTATGGCAACCGAACTATGCATTACTCAAAAACACGTCTGATACCAGTTCACCGAAATACCCAAATTTATCAACTACCAATCCTCCAAATTATTCATCAACTACCAATCCTCCAAAAATGGGATATTAATAAAAAACACATAAATAATAGTATAACTTTTACTCTATCGAGTACAGGAGATTGTATATGAGCATTCAGTTTCGAAGTAGAATTGGAGAGACAATAAATTCTGATATATTACAAAATCAAGGTCTTTGTTGTAAAGGAAATGACATGATTGGTTCGACAGGAGAATACGGATATCATAGTTGTTTTGCAACAGGAGGACAATATTTTCCGTATTTAAAGACGATCTATATTCCCGCTTTAAATAAAATTGAGATACTCGAAAGTTGTCAAAGCAGAAATCCGAGGAATAGATAATGTCTTTGAGTGCTTCTGAAATACTTTCATTAAATGACGCTGGAGTAGACTGGGGAGCTTGTTATAATTACACAGAAGATTCTGATTCAAGAACACCGGATTGCAAGGTTAAACTAAAAACTAACTGTTATGGCTTGTTTGAACCAAAAACAGATTGCGTTTCCGGATATGTTGATTCGTATATTAAAAATATACAAGGAAACTGGCAATCAATAGGAGTTTCTGGTTCTGTGTTTTCTTCGTTTAAACCCGGAGATATTGTATGGAATTCTATCTATGCTGGAACCTATATACCATCTGGAATTTCATTATCAGATGGATTGAATATCTATTCGTCTTCTGATTCGTCTCAATACGCTATTCTGATATATCCAACAATAGTGCCGTGTAAATTTCTATCCGAAAATACATCATTGTCTAGTAAAACTTCTGTATTTAGTGGTCAATATAATAGAAATGAAGGAAATAAATTTAACGCTAAAATAAATTTACCAGAAATATCTGATAATACAAATATATTTTTAGATTGGGTAATTCTTTCTTTTGCAGAATTAAAATTTTTACACAATAAATATTTACAAAGTTTATCTTTACGAACTAAAATAAATTCTATGCTTGTTAATAAAAATCATATTGTTACTTCTTCTACCGTCTTTACTGCAGAAAGATCCCGATATCCTAATGTTACAGATTTAACTAGTAAATATTTGTACGGTATGGGATTTCCTGATGGAAAGATTTCATTAGTTGATCCACGACTTGAATCTAATTGTTTACTTGCAAGATCTATACCAATAAATTGATATGGGGTGTGGTT
>Ga0194133_10005207_pt1 | contig 16721 bp, 17 predicted proteins | sample TA2KigOf40mmetaG_FD_155448 | JGI IMG/M metagenome (GOLD analysis project Ga0194133, IMG submission 155448) | Freshwater microbial communities from Lake Tanganyika, Tanzania - TA2015055 Kigoma Offshore 40m | ecosystem: Environmental > Aquatic > Freshwater > Lake | place: Tanzania: Lake... | reverse complement strand
GGCCAACTCGACGTAGGGCTCACCCCACGAGGGTGTCAAGGGATTCCACAGGTGCCGCCACGCCCGCGGCTGCCGCAGGACTCCATCACCCACGCCCACGCGCTGACCCTCGAAGACGTTGCCGGCCTCGATCACGCGCGGATCGGTGACGATCTCGAGACCGTGCACGGCCGCGATGGGGGCAGCCGTCTCCTGAGCCCGGTCGAGGGGCGAAGCCACTACGCGGGCGATGTCGCGCCCGGCCAGGGCTTCCGCCGCGCGGTCGGCCATCTGCCGTCCCCGGTCGGACAGGTGGAAGTCCGGGAGGCGGCCGTAGAGCACCCCCCCGGGGTTGTGCACCTCGCCGTGGCGCAGCACGTGAACGACAGTCCTGCTGTCCTCGCCGGTCATCTCAGCGCTCAGGTGGCCTTGCGGCGCGCTGCCGCGCGGCGACGACTCGGCCGCCAACTGGACTCCCCAGCCTCGAGGGCGGCGAGTCGCAACTCCTCGCCATGGGCGGCCAGTGCCTCGGCCAGGGACACCGCGGTGGGCTCCTCGGCGAGTACGTCGACGCGCAGGCCGTGTTCCTCGGCGGTCTTGGCCGTCTGCGGACCGATGCAGGCGATGATCGTCGTGGTGTGCGGCTTGCCCGCGATGCCGACAAGGTTGCGCACCGTGCTGCTCGAGGTGAAGAGCGCCGCATCGAAGCCACCCGACTTGATGGCCTCGCGGGTCTCGGCGGGCGGCGGAGCGGCCCGGACGGTGCGGTACGCCGTCACGTCCTCGACCTCCCAGCCGAGTTCGGCCAGCCCGGCGGCCAGTGTCTCCGTGGCGATATCGGCGCGCGGGAGGAAGACGCGGTTGATCGGATCGATGAGTTCGTCGTACGGCGGCCACTCCTCCAGGAGCGCCTGCGTCGACGTCTCGCCAACCGGCACCAGGTCAGGCTGCACGCCGAAGGCCACCAGGGCCTCGGCCGTGTCGGAGCCGACCGCCGCAACCTTGAGTCCGGCGAAGGACCGGGCGTCCAGGCCGTACTGCTCGAGCTTCTCGCGCACCGCACGCACGGCGTTGACGCTGGTGAAGCCGATCCACTCGTAGCGACCGGAGACAAGCCCGTGGACGGCGCGGTCCATCTGCTGGGGGGTGCGCGGGGGCTCGACGCTGATCGTGGAGACCTCGACGGGGATGGCCCCGAAGCGCACGAGACGGTCGAGCAGGTCATCGGAGCGGTCCTGGGTGCGAGGCACGAGGACGCGCCAGCCGAAGAGCGGCTTGACGTCGAACCACGCCATGCGTTCGCGCTGTGCGACGACCTCGCCCACCACGACGACGCCGGGGCCGGCCTGCTTGGCGGCCTTCACGTCGTTGGCGACATCGTCGAGCGTCGTGATGACGGAGCGCTGCTCCACCGTGGTGCCGCCTCGGGTGATGATCATCGGCGTATCACCCGGGCGACCCGCTGCGATGAGTGCCTTGGCGATCGTGGGCGCGGCGTCGGCGCCGTCCGGGACGACCACGGTCACGCGATCGCGGGCGAGCGGGGCCCAGTCGACGTCTGGATCGGACGCGCTGATGACGTGGACCTCGCGGCTGCGCCTGCCGGTGAGGCCAATGCCGGCGTAGGCCGGGACTGCCACGGCCGTGCTCACGCCGGGTGCGACCTCGAAGGGAACCTTGGCCTTGCGCAACGCGGCCGCCTCCATGGCGAGCGAGCCGTCGAGCACGGGGTCACCCGCCAGCACGCGCACGGTGCGCAGGCCCTCCCGCGATGACTCGATCACCAGCTTTGCCCTGCCCGCGTGGTCGAGTGGCAGCCCCTTGGCGTCGACGGCAGCCACGAGATCGGCTCCCGAGGCGACAAGGCCGCGCACGATATCGACCGCGTCGAAGTCGGCGATGACACGCTCGGCCGACCTGAGGAGGTCAGCGGCGCGCAGGGTCAGGAGTTCAGGGTCGCCCGGGCCCGCCGCGACAAGTGCGACGGAGCCGAGCTTCTTCTTGGGGCGGGTTGCGGTCACGGGGAACCTTCGGATCGTGGGTCGTGGATGGTCTGCGGGGGTGCAGGGGAGGTCAGGCGCTCACCGCCCCGGTGTGGTGCACGGCCTGTCGTCGCCGGAAGGCGAGGATCTGGAGTTCTACGCCGACATCGATGGCCCGCACCTCGACCCCGGGGGGCACTGAGAGGAAGCACGGCGCGAAATTGAGGATGTGCTCGACCCCGGCGGCGACGAGCCGGTCGCAGGCGTCCTGCGCGGCAGCGCCCGGAGTCGCGATGACTCCGATCTGCGCGGTCGCTGCGACGGCGGGGAGATCGGCCACCGGGCGCACCGTGACGAGTGCGTCGCCGCAACTCACCTGCCGCCCGATGACAGCGGGGTCGGAGTCGACGAGTCCGACGATCCGGAACCCTCCCCCCGCGAAGCCGCGATACGTCGCCAGGGCACTGCCGAGGTTGCCCAGGCCGACGATCACGACGCCCATGGGCTCGTGCACGCCGAGCCAGTCGGCGATGCTGCGATAGAGGAAGTCGACGTCGTAGCCCACGCCGCGCGTGCCGAGCGACCCGAGGTGCGAGAGGTCCTTGCGGAGCTTGGCGCTGGTCACTCCGCTGCGCTCAGCGAGATCGGCCGAGGACACGGTGGAGATGCCCGACGCGCGCAGGCGCTCAAGGACGTGGAGATAGGAGGGCAGCCGCTCCACGGTGGCCGTGGGCACCCCGTCGCGGGCGCGCGCGGGTGCGATGCGAAGGGACACGGTGGGACCTACCTGGCGGTACAGGCGCGGCGGGTGGCCGGCGGGTGAGGCTCCAGGGTAGGCGCTTGTGAACGCAGGATACAAACCTCAACGGACACGCTTGTCCGATTATCGGCGTTCAATCCCCAGGGCCGCTCGGAGGCGCTCAGCGTCCACTCGCCAGAAGTCGTGCATCTGCCCATCGACGATCACCACGGGGATCTGCTCGGCGTAGAGGTCGGCCAGCCCGGGGTCATCGAGGATCGAGACCTCAGCCCAGGGGACCCCGGCGGCCGCGCAGACCTCGGCGACGACCGTGCGGGCGTCATCGCACAGGTGGCAGCCCGGCTTGCCGACGAGTAGCACGCGGTCTTCGGCCACCCCCCTAGTCTGACGGGGTGGCCCGCCGCTCGCCTGTCCTGCCCGCCTATCGCCACGCTGGCGAGGCGGCTGCAGCCGCGGCCGAGGTGCTCCCCGAGGGTGGCGCACCCGTCGACCCGTTCGCGGCAGCGTTCTTCGACGTAGACAACACCATCATGCGCGGCGCGAGCATCTTCCACTTTGCAGTCGGGCTCGCACGCAGGCGATTCTTCGACGCCCGCCAGGTCGTGGACTTCGGTCGGCGCCAGTTGCGCTTCGTGCTCAGTGGCTCTGAGGATCTCGAGGACATGGCGTCGGCCACCGCCTCGGCACTGTCCTTCGTCGAGGGACGCCGCGTCGACGAACTCGTCGACCTCGGGGAGCAGATCTTCGATGAGGAGATGTCAGACAAGCTGATCCCCGGCACCCTCGCGCTCGCCCAGGAGCATCTGGACGCCGGGCAGCGTGTGTGGCTGGTGACGGCCACGCCGGTCGAGCTGGCCACCATCATCGCCAAGCACCTCGGACTGACGGGCGCACTAGGCACCGTGGCGGAGGTGAAGGGCGGGGTCTACACCGGACGGCTGATCGGGGCACCGCTCCACGGGCTGGCCAAGGCCGAGGCCGTGCGCGCGATCGCCGAGCGCGAGGGTCTCGATCTCACCCGGTGCTCGGCGTACTCCGACTCTGCCAACGACATCCCGATGCTGTCGCTGGTGGGCCATCCGGTGGCGATCAACCCCGATGCGCTGCTGCGCGCTCACGCCAAGGACAACGACTGGCCGATCCGCGACTACCGCCGACGGGCCAAGGCACGACGCGCCGCGGTGCCTGCCCTGGCTGCCAGCGCCGGCATTGGGCTCGGCGTCGCCGCGGGCTATGCCGCCGGCCGACTCATCCGCCGCTGACCGGGCGGCGTGGGCCAACAGGTAGCGGTGGGCGAGCAGTCGATCTAGAAGGTGGACTCGCGCTGCACGAGCAGGCGGTAGAGCGACTGCTGGATGCGCTCGCGCACTGCATCGGTGAGCTCGAGCACGGCCATCGGGTCATCGGCATCTGCGGCGACCTGCTCCGTGTGGACTGGCTCACCGAACTCGATGATCCATCGACTGGGCAGGGGCACCATGCCAAGGGGACCGAGCCAGGGGAAGGTCGGCGTGATCGGGAAGTAGGGCAGCCCGAGGATCCGGGCGAGGGGCGAGAGATTGCCCAGCATGGGGTAGGTCTCCTCGGCGCCGACGATCGCCGTCGGAATGATGGGTACGCCGGCGCGCAGTGCGGCCGAGACGAATCCCCCGCGGCCGAATCTTTGCAGCTTGTAGCGCTCGCTGAAGGGCTTGCCGACACCCTTGAAGCCCTCGGGCCACACACCGACCAGCTCGCCGCGGTTGAGCAGGCGCTCGGCATCCGGCATGCAGGCGAGGGTGTGGCCGGCCTTGCGCGCCAAGGGCGCGAGGAAGGGCGTGCGGAAGACCAGGTCCGCTCCGAGCATGCGCAGGTGCCTGTGCGCAGGGTGGTGATCGCGCAAGGCGACCTGGGTCATCAGCGAATCCAGCGCGATGGTCCCGGAGTGGTTGGCGACGATGAGCGCTCCGCCGGCCGAAGGCACATTGTCGAGCCCTCGCACCTCGACGCGAAACCACCGGTCGAAGAGCGGGCGCAGCGGAGGGATGAGCACGTGGTCGGTGAGATCGGCGTCGAAGCCAAAGTCGTCGACCTCGTAGTCGCCGGTGAGACGGCGGCGGAGGAAGTCCAGGAGGGTGTCGCCCGCGACCTCGGCCTGCACGCGGGCACCGCGATGGCCGTCGGGGTCGAGGGGGATCACTCGGGCGTCAGGCACCGACGCCTCCGCGTGCAGCGATGTGCCGCCAGGCGTCATCGGCACCGGACAGCACAGTCTCGGCCAGTGCGGGGCGGAGGCCGTGACCGGACAGGAATTCATCGAAGGCCGCCGACGTGGTGCGCGGCGCCGTGAAACCCAACTCACGACGCGCTCGCCCCGTGTCGATGCCGCGACCGTAGGTGAGGAAGCGCACCTGCTCGGCCGAAAAGTCCACGATCTTCGCCGGGGCGAGGGCCCGGCCGACCACCCCTAGCAGGGCCCCGGGCACCGGCACGCTCGCCCGCCCGGTGCGGCTGACGGCCTGGGACATCGCGAGGATGCCGTCACCGGCGATGTTGAAGACCCCTGCCTTGGCCGCCGTGATCGCTCGGTGCAGGGCGGCGATCGCATCATCCTCGTGCACGAATTGCAGGCGCGCATCGAATCCGAGGACCGTGGGGATGAGGGGCAGGGTGAAGTACGCCGTCATCGCCGTCTCCACGCGCGGACCGATCGCGTTGGCCAGTCTCAGGGTGGACACCGTGACATCAGGGCGACGTCGCGCAAAGCCACGCACGTAGCCTTCGACCTCGACGGAGTCCTTGGCCCACCCCGACGTGGGCGGGTGCTTAGGCGTCATGTCCTCGGTGAAGAGCGCCGGGTCCCTTGGTCCCGCGCCGTAGACGGACGCGGTCGACTTCACGACGAGGTGGCGGACCGACTCGGACTTCTGGCAGGCGGCCAGGAGCTGCATGGTCCCGATGACGTTGATGTCCTTCATCACGGTCCGGCCCCCGGCCTGCCGGGGGGTCGCAATCACGCCCATGTGGACGACGGTGTCCACGTCGGCAGAGGCGAGGACGCGGCCGATGACGGGGTTGCGGATGTCGGCACGGACGAATTCGGCCCCCAGGAGAGGGCGGCGCGGGGGTTCGACGTCAACGCCGACCACGCGGTCGATGGAGGGGTCGCGGACGAGGGAGCGGACCATGAGTCCGCCGAGGTGCCGGGCAGCGCCCGTGACCAGCACGACGCGACCCATGAGCTGCTACTTCTTGTTGCGGCGCTGGACGCGCGTGCGCTTGAGCAGCTTGCGGTGCTTCTTCTTGGCCATGCGCTTGCGGCGCTTCTTGACCACCGAGCCCATCGAATACCTCATTCAGTCCGAGACGGTCCCGGAGTGAACCGGGCTGTGAGACCTTATCCGATCGCGTCTGCGGGATGCGGCGCGGGCGGGACGGCGTTGAGCAGCGACTCAGCCGGCCTCGATGTAGGACGTGCGGAGGTAGTCGTGCACGGCTTGCTCGGGAACCCGGAAGGATCGGCCCACGCGCACAGCGGGTAGCTCACCCGCGTGCACCAGGCGGTAGACCGTCATCTTCGACACGCGCATGAGCGACGCGACTTCGGCCACGGTGAGGAATCGCACCTCCGCCAGGGGGCGCTCGGGTCCACCGCTCATGTCTGCTCCTTGCCTCCGGTAGGGATGACCTGCATCCCGTGACGCCGCGACGCTACTGCAACGTGTCGCGCCCGTCACGCGGAATTCGGATTTCGAGCCTAGTGGGGGTCCCGGTGCGGCGGCGAGGGGGTCGACCCCCGGCCCTCACGGCGGGGTGCGGTGCCTAGAACCAGGGGTCGGGATCGGCGACGAGTCCCAGGTGCGGGAAGACGGCCGCTCGCGTCGCGAGCACGGCGGAATCCACCGGATGGGAGGGGTCGAAACCCTGGTCGAAGGGCTTGGCCCACGGGGTGCTGCCATCGGTCATGCGCACCGGTCCCGGCCGACCCAGCGTCGCCTGGACATACGACTGGAAGCCAGCGGGCGTCGCCGAATGCGGATCGATCGGCATCCCCGCGGCCTCGGCAATGAGATGGGTCCACGCGCGCGGCACGACATCGACCCATTCGTATCCGCCGCCGCCCAGGGCAATCCAGCGACCATCCGCGTAGCGATGCGCCCACCGATGGATGGCCTCGTAGGACATGCGCTGCCCATCGACCGTCAGCGCCAGATGCGCAAGCGGATCGTCGATGTGGGTGTCGCATCCATGCTGGCTCACGATGATCTGGGGCGCGAAGGCTTCGAGCACGTCGGGGACCACCGCGTGGAAGGCCCGCAGCCAGCCCTGATCCCCCGTGCCGGCCGGCAGGGCGACATTGACGGCTGAGCCGAGGGCGCCCGGGCCCCCGATCTCGTCGGCGAATCCCGTGCCGGGGAAGAGCGTGAGAGGGCTCTCGTGGAGGGAGATGGTGAGCACGCGGGGGTCGTCGTAGAACATCTCTTGAACGCCGTCGCCGTGGTGGACATCGACATCGATGTAGGCGATCCGCTGCACGCCCTGTGCCAGGAGCCACGCGATGGCAACGCCGATGTCGTTGTACACGCAGAAGCCCGAGGCCATTCCGGGCATCGCGTGATGCAGACCTCCGGCGATATTGACGGCGTGCTGCGCGCGACCCGAGTGCACGGCCTTCGCGGCCATGAGTGTCGCGCCCGCGACCAGGGCAGACGCCGCGTGCATGCCGGCGAAGGTCGGATCATCCGGTGTGCCAAGCCCGCGATCGACGTCGACAACACGCGGATCCTGCGACGCACGCTCGACGGCGGCGACGTAGCCCGGCAGGTGCACGGCCACGATGTCGTCGAGGGCTGCGGGAACGACGGGCTCGATGACCTCGACCCCGGGTGCATCAAGAAGGCCGAACTCGCGGGTCAGCCTCATGGCGAGTTCCACGCGGATCGGCGCGAGCGGGTGACCGGGCCCGAAGTCGTATGCCCGCAGGGCCTCGTCCCAGACGACCGCGACGGCCTCGCTCACTCCCCGAGCTCCCTGCCGCGATCGCGCGCCGCCCGCATAGCTGCGGCCACGAGGCCCATGAGGTCGCCGGCATCGAAGACGCCCAGGGCGGCGGCCGTCGTGCCGCCCGGCGACGTCACCTGTGCGCGCAGCGCCGCGGGGTCAGCCCCGGGCCGCGAGGCCATCGTGGCGGCACCGAGTACCGTCTGGGTGACGAGTTGATGCGCAATCACCGGGTCGACTCCGAGGTCGACGGCGCCCGCGACCATGGCCTCGACAAGCCGGAAGACGTATGCCGGGCCTGAGCCCGACGTCGCGGTGACGGCGTCCTGCAGTTCCTCGGGCACGCGCACGACGGGCCCGACGGCAGAGAGCAGCGTCTGGACATAGTCCGCTTGCACGCCCGAGCACGATGCGCCCGGGGAGATAGCGGTGATGCCGAGGTCGACGAGGGCGGGGGTGTTCGGCATGGCCCGCACCACCGCTGCTCGCGGCAGCCGCGCCTCCAGCGCAGCCAGACGCACCCCTGCAGCAAGGGAGATGATCACGGTCCCGTCGGAGATCAACGGTGCGATCTCATCGGCGACTCCGGCGATGTCCTGGGGCTTGACGAGCAGGAGGATCGTCGCGGCCTCGCGCGCGGCCTCGGCGATCGAGACGGCGCGTACGCCGTGGAGCCGTGACACCTCCTGAGCGCGTTCCTCGCGCTTCTCGGAGATCACGAGCCTGCCCGGATCGGTGCCCGCGCGCAGGAGACCCGCGACGAAGACCTCGCCCATGGCACCCGCGCCGATCACCGCGATCACGGAGTCGCTCCGGACGGCTTGGGCAGGGAGGTCCTCGGGTCGAGCAGTGCCTGGATCGTGGGCGCGACGAGACGCACGACGTATTCCTCGTTGGCCGATGCCAGTGGCTCAATGCGCATGACGTAGCGCCCGGCCGCGACACCGATGAGATAGCTCGAGATGAGGGCGACCCGCATGCGCGCGTCGGGCACACCCACTGCAGAGACGACACGATCGATGAGCGTCGTGTCGAGATAGTCCTGCAGTGATCGGGTCAGTGCAGCGGCCGAGGCTCCGGAGCGCGCCATCGACACCAGGTCATCGCGGACCTGAGGATCGCCGAGCGTGTCGAGGGTGAACCTCACCAGTCGCTCCCCCAATCCCTCGACGCCGGGTGCGAGGAGTGTGGGGACCGCCCCGACGGGATCGGTGGGCAGCCGCAGCGCCGCGGCAAAGACCGCGTCCTTGTTGTCGTAGTACTTGCGCAGGACGGTGGGTGCGACCCCGGCCGCCGCCGCCAGCCCCTTGAAGGTGGTGCGGGCGTAGCTGCCCGCGGCAAAAGCATTGCGGGCGGCGGCGATAGCCGCGTCGCGGACCTGCTCGCTGCTGCCCCGGACCGGCTCTGCCGGCGATTCGTCTGGCACCGCCCCACTCTAGGCGGGGAGTTGTCCTAGGTGGCGCCGGGCAAAGGTCAGTGCGTCGGCGAGGTCGGCCTCGCGCGCTGACCGATCAGGGGCTCGCCGCGTCGACACCTCGACCACGACCGTGCCGTCGAAGCCTCTGCCCGCGATGTCGGTGAGCACCTCAGCGCATGGCTGGGTGCCCCGCCCGGGGATCAGGTGCTCGTCGCGCGCGGACCCGGAGCCGTCAGCGAGATGGACGTGCGCGAGTCGATCGCCGAGGTCAAGGGCCATGTCCCGCGCATCCGTGCCCGAGACAGAGGTGTGCGAGAGGTCGAGGGTCGTGTGGGGATAGTCCTCGTCGCGGATGTCCCAGCCGGGGCTGTAGGCCTTGATCTCACGCGAGCCCGCGCGCCACGGATACATGTTTTCCACCGCGAAACGGATGGGAGTGTCCTGGGCCATGCGGTCCAGTCCGGCCACGAAGTCGCGCGCATAGTCGCGCTGCCAGCGGAAGGGCGGATGCACGACGACGGTCGACGCGCCGAGTTGCTCCGCGGCTTCTCGCGCGCGGACAAGCTTGCCCCAGGGATCGGTGCCCCACACCCGCTGCGTGACGAGCAGGCAGGGGGCGTGCACGGAGAGGATCGGCACGGCGTAGTGGTCGGAGAGGCGTCGCAGAGCGACGGGGTCCTGACTCACCGCATCGCTCATCACCATGACCTCGACACCGTCGTAGCCGAGGCGAGATGCCATCTCGAACGCCGCCGCCGTGCCATCCGGGAAGACCGACGAGGTCGACAGGGCGACGGGCACGTGGGTCACGTGATCAGTGTCGCAAAGCCGTGGCGCTCATGCGCGGCGCAGGCGATCGGTGAATCGCGTCGCGATGGCGACGAGTAGCGCTCCGCCGAGGCCGAAGGCCAGGGCGATGAGGCTGTCGCGCTCGGGTTGGACATAGACCGCGAAGAAGCCCGACAGCCACGGGACGAAGAGGACCACCAGGAAGGAGAGCAGCATCGCGGCGCATACACCGACGCGCAGCAGGTTGAGCGGACGAGCCGACTGGACAAGCACGGCGAAGGTGACGATGAAGAGCGCGATGGTGGCGGCCGAGCGAGCGTCCGCCAGCGGCTCCCCGAGCTGGATGACGACGAGATAGGTGCCTAGCCCCGTGGCGGCGCAGATGACTCCGGCGGGCACCGCGAAGAGCAGCACGCGGCGTAGGAATCCCGGCCGGAAGCGCTCGGTGTTGGGCATGAGCGCGAGGAAGAAGCCGGGAATGCCGATGGTGAGAGAGCTAATGAGGGTGAAGTGCCGGGGAAGGTAGGGGAACTCCAGCGGCTGTCCGCCGGCGCTGAAGGAGAAGAGCACCGTGAGGCCGATGAAGGCCGAGATGATCGTGGCGTAGAAGGTCTTGGTCAAAAACACATCCGAGACGCGCTCGATGTTGCCCAGCACCCGACGGCCCTCCGCCACCACGTACGGCATCACTGAAAAGCGGTTGTCCAGGAGCACTAGTTGGGCCACCGCGCGCGTGGCCGATGACCCCGACCCCATGGCGATGCCGAGGTCTGCCTGCTTCAGGGCGAGGACATCGTTGACCCCGTCACCAGTCATTGCCACGGTGCGCTCGCGCAGGTGCAGGGCCCCGACCATCGCCTGCTTCTGTGCCGGGGTGACCCGGCCGAAGACCGAGTGCGAGTCGATGGGGTCAGCGAGCTGCTGCGGATCCTCGGATAGCGTGCGCGCGTCGACAGGATCGCTCGCACCGGGCACCCCCGCCTGTGTCGCGATCGCCGCGACGGTGGCCGGATTGTCACCGGAGATGACCTTGACCGCGACATCCTGCTCAAGGAAGTAGCCCACTGTCTCCGCGGCATCCGGTCGCAGTCGCTGGTCGATGACGATGAGCGCCGCCGGGTCTGCCTCGCCGGGTCCCCTCTCGGCGTCGGGAGCGGTGCCGCGCGTGCGCGCGAGCAGCAGCACCCGAGATCCCTGGGCTGCCAGTGCCTCCGCGCGCTCGCACACTCCGGGATCCGCATCACCCAAGATGACCTCCGGCGCGCCCAGAAGCCACGTGCCGTGGTCGGTGAAGGTCGCCGCCGACCACTTGCGCGCACTGGAGAAGGCGATCGCATCCAGGAGCGACCACTGCGGCTGCGGGTAGGCGCGTGCGACGGCCTGCAGGGTCGGGTTGGGTGACTCCTCCGCGGCGCCGAGGGCGGCCAGCGCCTCCGCTACCTGGGCGGAGGGATCCAGGACCTCCACGTCCGTGACGGCCATACCGGGCTCGGTGAGGGTGCCGGTCTTGTCCACGCACACCGTATCGACGCGTGCGAGCACCTCGACGGCGGGTAGGTCCTGCACGAGCACCTTGCGCTGTGCGAGTCGCACGACGGCCACCGCCATGGCGATGCTGGTGAGCAGCACCAGGCCCTCGGGCACCATCGTGACGACCCCGGCGATGGTGCCCCGAATCGCGTCGTCCACCGACTGATTAGCGCGCAACTGGGAGACGAGGAGCAGGATCCCGACGGGCGGGATCATGAACGACGCGATGCGGATGAAGCGATTGATGTCGTCCCGCAGCTCCGACCGTGTCTGTGCGAACTTCTTGGCCTGCGCGCTGAGGCCGGCGGCGAAGGAGTCGGCTCCGACACGCGTCGCGACGTAGGCGCCTGATCCGGCGACGACGAAGGATCCGGACATCGCCATATCTCCCACGGCCTTGTCCACGGGATCCGCCTCGCCGGTGAGGAGGCTCTCATCGATCTCGAGACCATCGGCCTGGACCACATCACCGTCGACGACGAGTTGATCGCCCGGCCGCAGGATGACCAGGTCGTCCAGCACCACCTCCGCCGGCCTGATCTCGACATCCACGCCGTTGCGCCGCACCATCGGCTTTGCCTCGCCGATGACCGACAGCTTGGCCAGGGCGCGGCTGGCGCGGTACTCCTGCGTGATGCCGATCAGCGCGTTGGCGACGATCACGAAGCCGAAGAGCGAGTCCTGGAAGGGCGCGACAAACCACATCACGACCCACATCGACCCGATCAGCGCGTTGAACCACGTGAGCGTGTTGGAGCGGATGATGCTGGCGAGGCTTCGGCTGCGAGGGTCCGGGGCGTCGTTGGTCTGTCCGCGGGCGACGCGCTCGGCGACCTCGTCGGTCGTGAGACCGCTGAGCACGGCGGCCTGGGTCACGAGTCCAGTCCGTCGATCCGCCGGAGGATCACGCCCTCGCGCAGAGCCCACGGCCCGATCTCGAGCTCCGCGATGCCCAGCAGATCCATCGCGGACTCCGCGACGATGGCACCGGCCAGCAGTTGCGCTGCGCGGGAGTCCGACACGCCCGGCAGTCCGGTGCGCTCCGCAGCGGTCATCGACGCGAGCTTGGGCACCCAGGTGCGGACGTCTTCGCGCGAGAGGGTCCGACGGACGAAGTAGCCATCACTCGAGGGCGCCGCGCCAGCGATGCGGGCGAGCTGGCGGAAGGTCTTGGACGTGGCGACGCAGATGCGTGGCTCGCCCGCGCGCAGAAGGCGCCCGATGACCTCTCCCAGGCTCGCGCGCACGACCTTGCGCGCCGCGCGTACCGCCTCCTCGCCCGGCGGGTCCCCCGCCAGCAGATCGCGCGTGAGACGGCCAGCACCCAGCGGCAGGGAGAGGGCGACGTCGGGCTCCTCGTCCGCACCCGATGCGAGTTCGAGCGAGCCGCCTCCGATGTCGAGCACGAGGATCCGGCCGGCGGACCAGCCGAACCACCGACGCACGGCGAGGAAGGTCAGGCGCGCCTCGTCCTCGCCGCTAAGCACCTCGACCTCGATGCCGGTGCGCTCCCGCACCGCGTCCAGGACCTCCAGGCCATTGGAGGCGTCCCGCACCGCCGAGGTGGCGAAGGCAAGGAATTCCGTGACGCCGAGGTCCTCGGCCGTCTGGCGCGACTGGCTCGCGAAGGCCACGAGGGCATCCCGGGCATCGCGGTCGATGCGGCCGTCATCGCCCAGATGCTCCGCGAGACGCAGGGTGATCTTGGACTTCCAGGCCGGCAGTGGTGCGGCACCCTGGTGCGCATCAACGACGAGCAGATGAACGGTGTTGGAACCGATGTCCAGCACTCCGAGGCGCACGGATGTACGCTACTCGCTCCGGCGCCGCCGCGCGCCTGCGGACCCGCCGGCGCGCGCTAGGGTCAGCGCGTGCCCGAAGTGCCTCTTGACTTCCCCCGTGCCTGGGTCGAGTTCGATGACCCCGGCAAGAAGCACCAGCGCTACCGCATCGACCTGACGTGGCTGACCTCCAAGTGGACCTGCATCTTCGGTCGCGGCTGCCAGGGCATCTACTCCACCGCCCCCGACTCCGGCTGCTGCACCCAGGGGGCGCACTTCACGGACAAGGCCGACGAGAAGCGCACCCTGAAGTGGGCCGCCAAGCTCGACCCCGAGCACTGGCAGTTCTACGACGTCGGTCACCGCAAGGGCACGACCGTGAAGTCGGGTGATGGCGAGCGCAAGACTCGCGTCGTCGATGGCGGCTGCATCTTCCTCAACCGTCCGGGCTTCGAGGGCGGCGAGGGATGCGCCCTGCATGGCCTCGCCCTGCGCGAGGGCATCTCCTTCGTCAAGACCAAGCCCGATGTCTGCTGGCAGCTGCCGATCCGCCGTGCCTACGACGAGGTGAAGCGCCCGGACGACACCACGGTGCAGGTCGTCACGATCACGGAGTTCGATCGACGCGGCTGGGGCCCGGGGGGCCACGACCTCGACTGGTACTGCAGCGGCAACACCGAGGCCCACATCGCCTCCGAGCCGGTCTACATCACCAACCGCGACGAGCTGGTCGAGCTCATGGGCAAGAAGGCCTACGCCGTCCTGGTGGAGTACTGCCAGGCCCACGAGGAGGCACTGCGCAACGCCCGCGGCGCCGCGCGCCAGGCCCTCGCTCCTCACCCCGCCGACCCGGCGTAGTTCGTTGAGTGGCGGGTTATGCGACCGCCGCACGGCGTGTCGCCCCACACAACCCGCCACTCAACGAAGAGTCAGGCCGGGCGCGTAGCCTGCCGACGTGGCCAAGTCAGCGGTGTCCTACCAGTGCAACGCCTGCGGAGCCACGTCCCTGCGCTGGGTGGGCCGCTGCCCCAAGTGCCAGGAGTTCGGCACCGTCGCCGAGGTCGCCGCCGCGCCCGCGACCAAGGCGGCCAAGTCAGGCAAGGCCGCGGCCGCGGTGCGCCCCGCGCAGCCGGTCACCGAGATCGCCGACGAGCGCGTACGCCGCCTGCCGACAGGAGCGGGTGAGTTCGATCGCGTCGTCGGCGGAGGGCTTGTGGCCGGGCAGGTGGTGCTCGTCGCGGGTGAGCCCGGTGTCGGCAAGTCGACCCTGCTCCTCGCCGTCGCCCACGCCTTTACCCAGCGCAATCCGGGCCTCGTCCTCTATGCCTCGGGCGAGGAGTCAGCTGACCAGATCGCGTTGCGCGCGCGGCGCATCGGGGCGGTCTCCGAGCGCCTGCTGGTCACCGATGACAACGACCTCTTCGCCATCCTCGGGCAGGTCGACCACCACCGGCCCGCGCTCATCATCGTCGATTCCGTGCAGACCATCTCGAGTTCCGAGCTCGAGGGGCGCGCGGGCGGCGTCTCCCAGGTGCTCGAGGTGACCCAGGCCCTCACGCGCACAGCCAAGCAGCGTGGCCTCCCGCTGCTGCTCATCGGCCAGTCGACCAAGGACAACTCCGTCGCGGGGCCGCGCGCGCTCGAGCATCTCGTCGACACCGTGCTGACCTTCGAGGGCGAGCGCACCACCGCGCTGCGACTGCTGCGCGCCGCCAAGAACCGCTATGGCCCGGCCGATGAGATCGTCGCCTTCGAGCAGACCGACACCGGCCTGGCCGAGGTCGTCGATCCCTCCGAGCTCTTCCGCGGTCAGCGGGACACGCCCGTCCCGGGCACGTGCGTGACCGTCACGATGGAGGGCAGGCGCCCGCTCCTCGCGGAGATCCAGGCTCTGGTGTCACCCGATGGCGGTCCGATGGCGCGGCGCACGGTGACCGGACTCGACACGACCCGAGTGGTGACGCTCGCGGCAGTGACAGCCCAGGCGGGCGCGGGCATGAAGGTCCTGGCGCAGCGCGACATCTTTGTCGCCACGGTGGGTGGCGCGCAGATCGCTGATCCGGGGGCCGACCTCGCGGTGTGTCTCGCAATCGCGTCGGCCCAACTCACCACGCCGATCCCCGCTGATGTCCTCGCCATTGGCGAGATCGCGCTGTCCGGTGACGTGCGTCCCGTGCCCTTCCTCGCCCAGCGCGTCGCCGAGGCCCGCCGCCTGGGCTACAAGCGGATCCTGGTGCCCGCGGGATCGCGCGACCGCGTCGACGGCGTCATTGAGGTGCGACACCTCGAGGCGGGGCTGCGTGCGATCCAAGGTCACGCCGATGCCGCGCGCCCGCCCGGCTTCCGCTAGCCGCTGCACCCCCGGACTAGGCTGACGGTCCAACCACTAGGGGGGTGCGAGTGCCCGGCAGTGACGCCCTCGATGCGCGTATGCGCGAGGTCCTCGCCATGGTTGCTCCCGGCACGCCCCTGCGCGATGGCCTTGAGCGGATCCTGCGCGGTCGCACCGGCGCCCTTGTGGTCCTGGGCCTCGATCGTGCGGTCGAGTCTGTCACGCGCGGCGGCTTTGCCCTCGACGTCGACTTCACGTCCACGCGTCTGCGCGAGCTCGCCAAGATGGACGGCGCGATCGTCCTGGATAACAACGCCAGCCGGATCCTGCGGGCCGCCGTACACCTGCATCCTGACCCGGCCCTGCCGACCGACGAGACGGGCACGCGCCACAGCGCCGCCGACCGCGTCGCACGGCAGACCCACCACCCGGTCATCTGCGTCAGCAAGTCGATGTCGACCGTCACGATCTATCTCGACGGCCGACGTCACGTGCTCGAGGACTCCAGCGCGATCCTCGCCCGCGCCAATCAGGCCATCGCCACCCTCGAGCGCTATCGCATCCGACTCGACGAAGTGAGCGCCAACCTCTCCGCGCTCGAGATCGACGACCTCGTGACCGTGCGTGATGTCGCCGTCGTCGACCAGCGCGGAGAGATGGTGTTGCGCATCGAACTGGAGATCGAGGGATACGTCGTGGAGCTCGGCACTGACGGTCGCCTGCTCTCACTGCAGCTCGCGGAGTTGCTGGCCGGCGTGGGCGAGGAGCGCGCCCTTTTGCTGCGCGACTACGCCACCGGTCGCGGTCGCCGTGTCGAGCGCGCCGCAGCGGCACTAGACGCCCTGGATGGAGAAGGACTACTGGATCTCACCGCCGTGTCACGGGCGCTGGGCTTCGACGGCGGAGAAGAGGGACTGGACGTGCAGGTCAGCCCGCGGGGCTACCGCCAGCTCTCACGCATCCCCCGTCTGCCCGAGGCGATCATCGAGCGGATCGTGGCGAAGTTCGGATCACTGCCTCGGATCCTCGCTGCCTCCATCGAGGGCCTCCAGGCGGTCGAGGGCGTGGGAGAGCAGCGCGCCCGGTCGGTGCGCCGGGGACTCTCCCGGCTGTCGGAGGGATTCCCGCTCGAGCGCTACCCCTGAGCCTGCGGCTGCCTGCTACTCCAGGC
>Ga0194133_10005206_pt1 | contig 16723 bp, 14 predicted proteins | sample TA2KigOf40mmetaG_FD_155448 | JGI IMG/M metagenome (GOLD analysis project Ga0194133, IMG submission 155448) | Freshwater microbial communities from Lake Tanganyika, Tanzania - TA2015055 Kigoma Offshore 40m | ecosystem: Environmental > Aquatic > Freshwater > Lake | place: Tanzania: Lake... | reverse complement strand
GTGTAAGGCTCTCCGGCGGGCAGCGGCAGCGCATCGCGATTGCACGGGCGGTGCTGAAAAACGCCCCGATTCTGCTGCTCGATGAGGCCACCTCTGCCTTAGATACCAAGGCCGAGGCAAGCGTGAAGGCCGCCATTGATCGGCTGCGTCAGGGTCGCACCACTTTAGTGGTGGCCCACCGGCTCTCGACCATCGTGGATGCAAGCCGAATCATTGTCATTAAGGATGGCCAAATCGTTGAGCAGGGCAGTCACGGCGAACTCCTGCAGCAAGGCGGCGTTTATGCAAGCCTTTATGCCCGCGCATCCGAGTCAGGCCGCGATTCAATTGATGAAGCCCTGGCAGGGTAGGCCATAAGCCTTCACACCATGCCTGCTTTTTTTTGCATGAAGCCCAAGCACTTATTGCTGATCCGAACCTCTGCGTTTGGTGACATTGTGCAGACGTTCTATGTGCTCTCCGATATCCATCGTGCACTGCCTGAGACCCGATTGACCTGGTGTGTGGATGCGCGTTTTGCGGATCTGGCGCGGCTTCACCCCGCAGTAGCGCATGTCATCGCCTTGCCGACCCGGCGCTGGAGGGGGTTTCTTTTTAAGCCCTGGCTCTGGCCAGAGATTAGCCGCTGGATACGCCAGCTGCGAGATTTGCCATTTGATGCCTCGGTTGATTTGCAGGGCCTTTATAAGAGCGCCATTGTTGGCTGGATGAGTCGCGCAACATCTCGGTTTGGCCCCGAGGCATTTGCGGTCTCGGAGCCCGGTGTGCAGCGGTTTTACAGCCACCAAGCGAAAGGCAGTAAGGTCGAAGGCCTTGCCATGCGGGCCCGCTATTTCGCGGGTGCAGCCCTCGGGTTTGAGGCCCTCAGTTATCCAATGGACTCGGGCATTCGGCGCTGGCCGCAAGGTACAGGCGGCCAACAGATTCTGTGCATGATTGGTGCCTCGCGAGCAGAGAAAATGTGGCCAAAGACCAGCTGGGCAGAGCTCTGCCTTAAGCTTAGCCGGCAGGAAAACGGGTCCATCGAGCTGCTCTGGGGCTCTGAATCGGAGCGAGACCTTGCCCTTGAAATCCAAAGCCAGTCGTCGTCTGCTGCGGTGATTGTGGCGCCTCGCATCTATGACGTGCAGGATTTAGTGGCCCGATTTGTGAATGCGCGGGCGGTGGTCGGTGGCGACACGGGCTTAGCCCATCTTGCAGTCGCGCTTGGCGTACCCACGGTGATGCTTTTTTTAAAGACCCATGCAGTCCGTTATGCGCATCCGGAGCTATCAAATCAACTGCTCGTGGATATTGCCGATGGCCCGGTGTCGGTGGCACGTGTCTTTGCGCAGACCCAGAAGGCCTTGGGCATGCCGGCAGCAGACCCGCCCCCACCATGAGGCATGCAAGACTTTGAATAACATGATCAATGCCCGAGCATCACACCATCTGGTGGTTGCGATGCCTGCGATTTATCGGCCTGAACTCTTGGCGACAACGCTGTGGAGTTTTGATCGGGGCTTGTTTCGATATTTTCCGCGCAAGACCCTGATCCTTAATCTCGATCCCTTGGGCACCCATGCCGGGCAGATCGCAGATCAAAAAAATCAGATCATGGCGCTTGCCAACACCTATTTTGATCAAGTGATCGTTCGATTTGCAGAGCAGCCTAGTTTTTCACGGGCTGTGCAGTGGGTCTGGCAGCAGGCCATTGAAAAAGAGAATTTCTTTTTGCATCTTGAAGATGACTGGGTTTCAAATCGGACTGTGCCTTTTGATGAGGTGATCAGTCTGCTTCAGCGGCCCAGCATTGCCTCAGTGCGGCTGCAGCGACAGCGCAACCTGAAGTCCGCCTTATCGCCAGTATTTAGCCTTAACCCCATTTTTTTTAATTCGGCCTTTATTCGCCAAGCTTTAACCGAGTTTCGGCTCGATCTTGATCCTGAAAAGCAATTCGGGATGGATCCGTTAAGGCAAAGCCTCTCGGGCTGGAAGCACATGGTCATGCCGCAAACGTTCGATGGTACCTCGGATCAGCTCTTGCCAGACCCAGGCGGCTGGGTCTCGGACCTTGGCGTGCATTGGCGTAAGGGCGAAGGCCTACGAAAGATTTCTGCTGCCGGGCAATCGCGCTGGGAGCCAGCGCATCTGGGCTGGATGAGCCGATTGAAAAATCGTTGGCTGCTGACTTTAAAGCTTGTCTTTTACCGCGGGCGGGCCTTACTGAGAATGCGGCGCGATGATTGATCGCTGATAAATTTCAATCATGCGATCTGCCATTGCATCGATGCCGATGCGATTCAAAATGTTTTGCGAAACGACTATCCGACCGGGCGCTGCATTGGCGGCAGCCAGCAGTGCGTCGGTAAGCTGATCCAGACTGCGCGGCAAGATAATCGTTGCCCCAGCATAGCCACTCACTGCCTCTTCGATTGAGCCCGCATGGGTCGTGATAATCGGTAGCCCGTAGGCCATCGCTTGAAGAATCGCCTGGGGGATGCCCTCATTGGCGTAACTCGGAAACACAAACACATCTAAGGCATCAAAATAATCCCGCACATCTGCCTGGTGGCCAGCAAAGAGCACCCGAGTTTGTAGCCCCAGTGATGCCACAAGCTCCCGCAGGCTCTCGGCCTGCGGGCCATCGCCCACGATCAAAAGCTGCGCCTTTGGCAGGGCGGCCGCAACGCCTGCAAAGGCCTGAATCAAATCATGCTGGCCTTTCCATGAACGCAGGGTAGCGATATTTCCAAACAGCAGGGCATCGGCATTGATGGCAACTCGGTGTTCAATTCGTGCACGGGCCTGCTGTCGATCGGTACTTTTGAAAAAACTGAGGTCAATGCCGGTGGGAATAGAAAACACTTTTTCTTTGGCGATCAAACCGTCGCCGGTTAAATGCTCCCGAATGGATTCCCCGGTCGTTACCACTGCCGCACAGCCATGGCGATAAAGCCATCGCGTGCCGACATTCCGATTTACTGCCGCACTGACATGCCGTGTCCGAATAATGACAGGCTTATGCGCTGTAAAAAGCCGCGCGAGTGCCGCCACCCAGTGGTCGGTGCTGGAGTGGCAGCTGATCACGTCAGGCCGAAGCTTACCGATTGCAAAAGCCATGGCAATGATTTCACTGGGGCGCTTCTTTTTTAGCCTTACGTGCTGCACAGGAACTTGATAGTCTGCTGCCCGCTGGGCGATCAGGCTTTCCGCATCGGCAAGCAGAACTACCTGATGGCCACGCTTCATCAGTTCGCGTGACTCGGTCAGCACGCGGATTTCTTGACCCCCCCAGCCATGCGAGGACTCGGTATGGGCAATCAGCATCGCTTGCGGGCCCGCAGGGTCTGATAAAAATGAATCCATTGATCAATAATTTGATCCTGGTCATAGCGAAGCGCAAAGACTCGGGCCTGATAAGCCATTTTTCGCAGCCGCTCGCTGTCTTGGCACTTCCGAAGGGCCTGGAGCAGACTTGCCACCGACTGCTCGCAGATAAGCCCGGCATCGGCATCGGTAATTTCCCAGGCCATACCGACATCTTGGGTCACCACCACCGGCAGGCCGCATGAAAGCGCCTCTAAGACCGCGTTTGATGAAGGATCATAAAGCGAGGGCAGCGCAAAAACATCTGCGGCCCACAGCAGCGGCCGCACATCCTGTAGCGGGCCTGTGAGCGCGATGCGATTTTCGGCATTAAGTTTTTTGATAAGCGTATTGGCTTGATTGGATGCTTTATCTTTTCCGCAAATCAGCAGCACCACATCCTGCAGTTTTGCGCAGGCTTGAATTAACTGAAATATTCCTTTGCGCTCAAAACCCGACCCCACAACCGCAATGACCAACGCCTGCGGCCCAATTCTTAATCCGTGGGCAAGGGCCAGTTGTTCTTGGGCCGCCTGCCGCTGGGAATCTGTCGCGGGGAAAAAGTGCTGCGTATCCACACCGTTTGGAATGAGCGTGATGCGCTCTTCGGGCACCTGCAAATAATCGTTAACCTCTTTTGCGACTAGGCTACTGTTAGCGACAAAATGAAGATTCGGATCTCTGGCCATTGCGCGCTCAGTAGCCATGACCGCGTTATGAAAGGGATCCATTCCCAGCCAGAAGGCCCGCAGGCCGCTTATTGTTTTGCGTAATCGGTCTAGCCAGGCGGCATGCACGCCATCACCCAGCCGAAAAATATCAACCCCAGTGATGCGCTCGTGAGACTGCACCAGATCAAAGCCATTTCCGGCTTTTGCGCGCTGCTGTAAGACATCCGTCACCGCATTTTGGAAGGATTGAAATTTTGCCCGCCGACTGATTCCTGTTGCGGGTACCGTGATGACTTCGGCCGCAAGCGGCTCACTTTGCCACTGCTGCGCGATGATGGTGGTATCGATTCCGCGCGCAGCGAGCTTTGGAATAAGCCGCTCGATAAATCGCTCTGCGCCGCCATAGGGGTTGTAGCGGCGGCGAATAATCGCCAGTCTCATCGGCTGCGATCGCCGGGCCAGGCGGCCGCCAGATACTTCCAGAAGGTTTCTTGGGATTTCGCTACCGCTGCCACAAGGCCCTGCCGGCCATCCAGAAAGCCCAGCTGAACACCATAAAGCCGCACAAAAGTCCAGCCCGATCGCAGTAGCGCCATCACCACCCCGCCTGATACTCTCGCGCCGGATCTCTTTGCAGCACCGGCGAGGGCATAGGTTTTTTGTTTGGCCAGCACATCCTCAATACTGCGATAGCTGTAATGCAGCATTGGCTGCTTGAGTTCCGCAATCCGACCGCTGACCAGCATTTTTTCGTGGACTGGTGTTGGATCGAATCGGGCATTGGCGCGCCTTGCAAGCCGCAGCACCCGATCGGGATACCAGCCACCATGCCGCATCCATCTGCCTAAAAACTGTGAGCGGCGCGCAATATAGTAGCCATCGGCCGCGTTTGAGCGAATCGCCTGCTCAATCTCTGCTGCCAGTTCTGGTGGGATGCGTTCGTCGGCATCAATGGAGAGTACCCACTCGCTCGTAGTGAGATTCAAAGCACGCTGTTTTTGCTCTCCAAACCCGGGCCACTCTTCCGTTGTGATAACCCGTGCCCCAAAAGCCCTCGCCAATTGAGCGGTGTCATCATCGCTTTGCTGATCGAGCACCACAATTTCTTGGCAAAATTTAAGCGTTTGCAGGCATTCAGTTAAGTTATTTGCCTCATTGCGGGTGATGATAAAAGCGCTGACGGTAGACTCAGACATGAGGATGATTATTTTTTCCTTTGAGGTGCGATATATACCCGCATCACCAAGAGCGCTCCAAGCGTCAGCGCTAGGTATTTTCTTGTATAAGCGTGGCTTAGCAGGTCCTGGGTGAGGGCGCAAAGAAAAATATAGCCACTCAGGATCAGACCGGCGCGCATAACGAGTGGGTCAAGAGCCGTTTCTTTACGCGAAAACGCCCATCCGAGCACCAAAAACGCCCACAGCCAACTCAGTAAGCCCGGGATGCCAAGCTCAAGCCCGAGATTTAGAAGCGTAACGTGCGCGTGATCGAGGCTTGAAATTGGGGCTGGAAAGCTCGAAAAAAACCGGCCGGCTTGATCGGTTCCTATCCCTAGCCAGGGTGTTTGAAGCATCTGCGCTAACGACAGCTCAATGAGCTGCCAGCGTTTACCAATGGATGACTCGGTGCCAAGTCGCAGATCGATTCCAAATCGGATCACGAAAATCACGACGGCCAAAGCCAGAAACACAGCCATCAAAGTAATGCCGATTTTTGAATTTGAGAGCCGGTGTGAGGTGATGTTTTCTTCTCGCTTCAGCCACCCGGCGGCCGCCAGACAAAACAAGGTCGCAAGGATCGGCCCCCGCGAGCCAGTGCCAAGTAGTGCGAGGCTTGCCGCAATGACCCCAACGTTGACCGCAATCGCCTGGCCGGGGTGGTGCATTGCCCACGGTCTGAGCAGGATTAAGGCCAGTAGTGACGCCCCACAGCCAAGCGCAAAGTTAATCGGATGAAACACCATCCCCACCCTGGCATGACCGAGCACAAAAAATTCATAAATCCCGACACCGAGCCCCAAAAGCGCTGCCAGCACCAGGCCCCATAAAACATTTTCTTTAGATAAGTGGAAATAGCGCAGCCCAAAGCAAAACGCTAAGCCGCCGACAAAGAGCTCGATTACCTCTGCCCGACTCAGACTAAGGCCAAAAAATATCGTCGAAAAAACCGACAATGCGGTCAGCGGGCCAAACGCAAGCAGCCACACTTTCCACGCGGCATTGGGTTTATCAGTAGGAACGCGATGCCTTAAGCCAAAACCCAAACATGCAAGCACAAGCAGTGTCCAGGCAACACCAAACACATTCGGGTGGGTCAGGCTAACGCCGAGCGTTAGCACCGGGGCAATCGCCAGCACACCGACTAGAGAACGGCGCTCGGAATTCACCACGCTTTTTTACTAGAGAAAATCTTTAACAAGGTGGCAATAATAATGCGCAGATCAAACAACAGCGACCAATGCTCAATGTAATACAGATCATGCTTCAGTCTGCGGGACATATCATCTAATTCGATAATTTCACCCCGAAGGTCATTGATCTGGGCCCAGCCGGTAATGCCCGGCTTGACCCGATGCCGGCGCATATAACCACTGATGCGCTGCTGAAAAAAATTATTGTGCTCAACCGCATGGGGCCGAGGACCGACCAGGCTCATCTTGCCTTGAATAACGTTAAAAAGCTGAGGCAGCTCATCCAGCGAGGTCTGCCGCAGCCAACGGCCAATAGGGGTGAAACGAGAATCGTCTTTCTTCGCTTGCGTGATCTGGCCGTTGCGCTCCTCGTGCTGAAACATTGTGCGAAATTTGTAGATCGTAAATAGTCGGCCATCCCAACCATTGCGACGTTGGCGAAAAATAACGGGCCCACTCGAACTTAGCTTGATGGCCAAAGCAATCAGGCCAATAAACGGCAAGGCAAGAACAAAAAAACTGATTCCCAGAATTTTGTCTTCGAGCTCTTTGATTAAACGGTTTAGTCCCTGCATTTGATTAACATTCAGATCAATGATGGGAAGTCCCAGCATCTCGCTCACCGAGTGGTTCAGGAGCGCCAATCCATTGAGGTCAGGAAAAAGCCGCACCGAAACCATGTGTGCGTCGGCAATCTCTAATACTCCTGTGACGCGCTGGACCGCATCCAGCGGTAGCGCCACCCAGATCTCATCGATTTCGTTTCGGCTTAGCCAGTCATCCATAGATCGCAGGCCGCCCACTACGGGAATCTCACCGCATTTACTGCCAGCAAGCGTTAGATCATCATCAAGATAAGCAAGCACACGGTAGCCTGTCTCGGGACTTAAGCGGGCCTGCTCGGCAATCGATTGGCCAAGCTTGCCAGCGCCATAAATCAAGATATGCTTAGCATTAACACCTTGCCGTCGGTAGTACCGTACAGTGATTTGAAATACCGCTCGTTGAAAACAAATCAGAGCGGTGCCCAAACTGAGCCAGATCAGAACCAGGTTCCTTGAAATCTCCGAGTCAAGGCCCAGAGCGGCCCAAATCGTTAACGTGATTAAGCCCGCCCCCAGCCCGGAGAGCATGAGTCTGCCGAGTTGGTCTGTAAATGGTCGGCCCCTCCAGCTGCGATAAAGACCAGCCTGCTGCAAAATGAGTAGGTTACAGAGTAGATTGAGCAGCACCAAAAGAACGAACTCGCGGGTAGGACCACTTGGGCCAAAAGGAAAGCCGAGCGCAACAATCAAGGCGGCCGCTAACAAGGCAGCGGTGTCGAGCCCTCGGTTGGCCAGTTCAATTAAGCCGGCATGCTCGCGGGCGATAAACCGCGTCGAATAAGGCCTCATGGTGAGTGGGCTGCCTCATGCGGCTCTACTTCGCCTTGGGCAAGCTTAGTCAGTGTGGCGGGGTTGATGATAATCAATCGGCGAGCGTCTTTGCGTAGTACGTTTTGCTTAATTAGTGCGTGAATAGCGCGCGAGACCGACTCCCTGCTGACATTGGCCATCATGGCGATTGTTTGCTGATTCGGTAGCCGCTCAATTGTGAGTGCATTATCGGCGGCGGGTTTTGCAAACCGCAGCAGCAGATGGTAGACCCGGGACTGCGCTCGATTGATGGCAAGCACCGATCGAATCTGTGCCACTTGCCGAACGGTCCGGCACAACTGCTGAAAGATACGATCGGTAATCATCGGGTATTGCAAAAATAACTGCTTAGCAATCGATGCAGGCAGGTGGGCGATTACCGTGTCTTGCGAAGCCACGAGCGTCTCGTTTCGTGGCAAAGCATCGATGACGGAGAGCTCTCCAATGAAGTCCCCGGGGTTCAGCACCTGCGTGCCGATCGGCCGACCGTCGTCCGAGAGGCTCACCACTTGTGCCTTGCCGGCCAAAACAATCACAAACGTATTGGAGGACTCGTTTTGCTGGAACACCACCTGGCCTGGTGCGTAGCGTACGAACTGCGTGTGACGGGCGATTTCTTGCACGACCCCGGGCGCAAGCCCGCTGAGCAAAGGCAAGGCCTTTAAGGCATCGAGGGCGGAGACTTCTTGGGATGCTGGGGCAGACGGCATAGCCTAAAAATGTGATTTTTGTCACATTATGGGCCCAGACCTCCCGAGCAGTCCATCCCAAAGCCCGCGCAAGATCCAGCCCAGTCGCTGCCAGCGGGGGCGGCTTAGGGCAAGTACGAGCGCCGTCTTCACGGCGACTTGGATGGCGTCCCTGCATTTCCAGCTCAGCCGGATATAGGGCCGCCGCCACAAAAGCAGGTGGTTTCGCACCAGCAGATACTGGCGCACGGGCTGGTGAATCCAAAGCGAGCGGCCGAAAATAGAAACGACACTGTCGCCAATGCTGTGGCGCATGTCAGAATTTCGAGTTACAAAAAAACGAAAGCCTTGACTGCGGGCCCGAAGGCTCCACTCGATATCGACGTAGTCCAGAAACAACGATTCATCAAAGGGCCCGATGGCTAGCCATGTATCGCGATGAATCAGGCAGCCTGACGAGATCAGGTGATCGACCTCGATGTGGTCTGCAGAGTGGCCATCCACACGCTGCCGACGCCAGCCTGCAGGCTTGAGTGCGCGTAACCATCTTCCTGTTCGGCGGTCTTTCCAGACTGGACCAATCCCGCCAATTGGCTGGCCACTGGCGCGTTGAAGTGTTTGCCACTGCCTCAGAAGTGAGCCAATAAATCCCGGAGAGATTTCGCTATCCTGATCAAAGCACACCATGAACTCCGCGTGACTCTGAAGGCCCGCACGCCATGCACTGTTCATTGCACCCGCAGTTCCTTGATTGCCTGTCATAGGTAAGTAAGTCACGCCTGGGCCTTCGAGCCGGGACAGCTCGGAGCTTGCAGCGTCATTGTCAACGACCAACACTTGAGAGACTTGGTCAAGCAAGACTGCTAGTAAGTTTTCAATGGATGACCGTTTTGCTCGATAGCAGACAATTGCTGCCCAGATCCGGTTGTCGGCAGAAGATGCGGTTGTGGGCAGTTGCGCTATCATTAAACGGCGATTTCTTAATTTTTCTTTGAGTTTTTAATGCATCTCGAAACCATCGCTCTTGCTAAAGCGTTAACTCGGAAAGAGTTACTGGTTCGCTATCGGGGTTCATTGCTTGGTTTTGGCTGGATGTTGGTACTTCCAATTGTCATGGCGAGTTTGTATACCGCTGTCTTTTGGGGGGTTTTTAACGCCCGCTGGCCTGGCGGTTCGATAGCAACAGATTCGCATTCCGCTATTCGATTCGGCGCTCAGCTATTTTCGGGTTTGATTGTATTTAATTTTTTCGTCGATCTTATGGTTCGCAGTTCACGTTTGATCGCGGAGCATGCCACTTTAGTCAAGCGCGTTCGATTTCCACAAATGTCCTTGGTTTTGGCAATGCTTTTCAGCGGACTAATTACGCTGGGCATAGGTATGGTCATTAGTTTGTTGGGCGCTGTCATTGCGACTGAGGGGTGGCAGGTAAATTTGCTCGCTCTTGTTTTGGTATTAACACAAGCCACCATTTTAGCGCTGGGTTTTGGGCTTTGGATTTGCGCTTTGTCGGTTTATCTCCGCGATATTCAGCACGTAATGCCCGCAGTAGCTACGGGGCTCTTGTTTCTAAGTCCCGTGTTTTATTCCGGCCAGACTGCCCCAGGGTTTCTTGCCGTAGTCATTGCTTACAATCCGCTGAGTTTCTCAATTGAAGGCGTACGGCAAGCGCTTTTTTATGCCGATTTTCCCCATGGGCAGCCCACAGTGATTGCGTTTGTAGTCGGTTTGGCTGTGCTCGTAAGCGGTTATGCGGTCTTCCAAAGACTGAAGCCCGGTTTTTCAGACCTGATTTAATCGCTTACCGTTGGGTGATTTGTCGCAAGATGCTCCTTAGCCTTCGCAGCGGCGCAGTAATTTTCCATGAAATCGATTGCGACATTACAGCACAGAGATGACGATAGTGCTCAAGTGCTAAATTCGATTTTGATAGGTTGTCTGTGAGTGCTTGATTCTCATTGATCAGCCGTTCAGTAAGTGCAAGATCGTGACGCATTTTTTCAAAATCGACATTATTGAGTTTTTGTATCCATTTCAAGCGTACGCGCCGCGCGACCTCCTCTGGCAGGGCGCCTTGGTGGACTCCCGATCCCGTAGTGTTGAAGAAATAATTAGCGGTAATTCCCGGAAGGTGCGCAAAATGCCCGACCTGCGCTAGCTGTAAGAGTAAATCCCAGTCTTCATAAATTTCTAATTGAAGATCTACCGAGCATTTCCGTAACGCTTCGGTGCTGCAGATAAAGCCCAAAAGCGGTAACGCATTACTCAACACAAGTCGCCTCCGATCGAGCGGGGCATCATATAGATTAACGATTTCAAACTGCTCGGTGAGAGAAGGTAGAGCGCGTATTAAACGCACGCCAGTTGAAACTGCGATCACCTGACTATCTGCGGCTGTCGCGCGCGCATAGCCATAGTAGAGTTTTTCAACATGATTTGGATCAAACGTATCATCGTCATCCAGGAACATCGTCAGGCGACCCCGGACACTATCGATACCCGCCTGAAGCGCTTGCGGTCGCGTCAGTGGCCGCAAAGACGAAATCCATCGGAGCGCTAGGCCGTCTTTAATCTGCACAGGCGTGCTTGTTTTCTCGCCCATCAAACTGGGTTCGACTTCACAGAATCGTTGATAGTTTTCAGCCGTACCAAGAGCATCGACTATTAAGAGCTCCATCGACACTTCAGGCTGCTGCCAAAGCTGATCTCGCACGCTTTTTAGAGCTCGTCCGATCGTCTCGGGTCGACTGTAGCGAATAATCAGACTAATTTCAGGAGAATCCAAGAGCTCTCCTTAGCCCACTGAGCAATCGATGAGCCCAGCTTACTGTATCGCTACTTTTCGAGATCGCCACATAGCGCAGCTGTTCGCGTCGGGGTAGCTGATCGGCACGAATCATCTCCAGGGCACCACCTTGAAGCCGCACTGCATGATTTCCTCCCCAGCTGTGAAGGCCATGCGTACGGAAAACATCGACCATCTTTTCGACTTGATCACTATTGATAATTTCTGATTTTTTTATGAGTAAGAAAAGTTGATCTGCCCGCCCTGCGGTAGGCTTAGCCATCAAAGGGGGTTGGCCGTCTGCGAGTTCAAGATTCGGGTAAGTCTGACTGATCAGAGACTCGACTGTGCTGGCTGATAAATCGCGGGAATCTACCTCGCTGTAAACGTTAACATGAGGCAACTCTTGGCTACTCAGTGCGCTTGTGTCGATCAGTCTTTTACTCAGATTGGACTGAAATAGCGGGATACGGTTGATATGGCGGGCCTCAATACAAAGAAAAGCCTCCGCATATTGCGATCGATTACCCAGGGTAAAACTGCGAAACCGATTCAATCCTATGATTTGTTCATCGTAGGGTTGCATTTTGAGTTGGGATACAAAGCAGCGGACCGCTTGTAACTTAACTTCTGCAACATTGCTAATATCGATGAGCATATTCGGTGCTAGCGGATTGCTGACTTCATAGAAAAAAATAGTCGGAGATAAGCTATTTTTATAAATTAAGCGCCGACATGCTTCCTGTGTTGCTAAAGCGACTGCCTGATGGTCTGGATGATTTTCTGTCAACGCCGGGGAAAATACCGCATCTGCCTGATGAGCAAGCAGGCATTCGGTAATTCGCTCGATCAGAGTCTCGTTAAATCGTAGGCTTCGATCTGGAAGTCCCCAAAAAGTCGGTTCCGGCACACCAATTGTTTGGGCGGCTAGGATTGATTCCTGCTCGCGCTGCTTAACGAGATTACCATCATATTTCGTTCCCCCAAGAGCGCCATTGGTTGCAATTACGACCTTAATGAAGGCCCCTTGTCTTGCAAGCTGATAAAGGGTTCCGCCGCACCCGAGAATCTCATCATCGGGATGAGGCGCGATCACCAACACCCGGGTCGCGTTGGGAGGGGGACTCGGGTGTTGTGGGGTCAGCGCGATCTCTTGGCTGATATCAATCATGACTCTTGTATTTTGTTAAGTTATGATATGCGCTCGGGTGTAAGGCCTAACTGTATAACACCATCTTCTGCTGCTCCACCACCATGCTATCTCAGTTTGTCAGTCTGCCTGATCTGGTTCGGAGCTTTGCATTTCCTCTTAATGTTTATGCCTGGTGTTTGCTTCGCGAGACCGGGGAAGTGCGCAGTCTGCATTACGGTTTTTTCCGCGATGCAGAGGAGCCAATTGACGCGGCCCAGACCCGATCTACTGATGCACTTTTTGGCTTGATGCCACCACCCTGCAAGGTATTGGATGTTGGCATCGGTGTAGGTGCGACATTGAACCGGCTGCAGGCAGCAGGCTATTCGGCGCATGGGATTACCCCAGATAGCGCCCAAGTGCGTGCTGCAAAAGCCATTTATGGTGATCGGCTATCGGCAAGCGTTACGACTTACGAGTCGTTTGATCGTCAAATTGGGCAGTGGGATTTGCTCTTGTTTCAAGAAAGCGGCCAATACATCGATCTGCTTGAACTCTTTTCAAAAGCATCTGCGCTACTTCAGCCTAGTGGAACGATTCTTTTAGCTGATGAGTTTGCTTTAAAGCGCACCCAGATCCATCAGGAAAATCTGCATCTACTTGAGCATGTTATCAGTATCGGTGAGCGATTTGGTTTTGAGTTAATTACGCAGATTGATGTGAGTCGAGATGCTGCGCGGACTGTTGATGTTTTGATTCGGCTACTAACAAAACATCAGGGGTCGATCGTGCATGATTTGGGTGTTCAAAAAGATGATGTGCTTGAGTTGATCTCGGCAAATCGGCGATATCAACAGATCTATGCTGAGAACCAATTTGTTTATTACTTAATGAAATTTCAGCGGATGCGTCAGCCAGTTGCCGTTCCCGGATGGATTCGTCCACAGCAATTTGAAGATGTACGAAGCCTCTTTAAAAGCGCTTTTGGCATTACGCTCTCGCCGGCGGTTTGGAGTTGGAAGTACGATCATGGGCGTGGTCAGGCCATCGGAGTCTGGGAAGGTGGCCGACTTGTGGCGCATTACGGCGGATTAACGCGGCCCATTTTATTTTTTGGACAGCAATGCTTTGCCTCTCAAAGTGCTGATGTCATGACCGAGCAGCATGCACGCGCATCGCTTGCGCGTCGCTCGCCGTTTTTTGTAGCTGCTGCAACCTATCTTGAGTGCACGACAGGATTCGGGCGGCACCATTTAATTGGATATGGTTTCCCGAGCGTCCGTGCCCGTAAGGCTCCCGAATTATTGGGGCTTTATTCCGGCCCTGTCGGCAAAATGCTGGAGCTCGCTTGGCCAGCACGCGATGCGAGTTTTAAAAAGTATTGTGTACGTAGCCGCCGTCTTAGTCTTTTGGATGCTGGAGATGCCAAACTTCTTGAGGCATGCTGGAGCCAGATGAAAAAAAGCTTGTCCCAGTATGTCGTTGGGGTGAGAGATCTTGCTTGGTTTGAGTACCGATATGCCAATCATCCCGAGAATTGTTACGAGATTTACTCAATGCACTATATCTGGCGCAGTGACCCGCTCGGAATCGTTGTGCTTCGACGACACCCCGATGGCCGATGTGAATGGGTGGATGCAATTGCAAGACCTGAAGCGCTCGGTTGGCTGGTTCACGGCATCCACAGGCTGCTGGAAAAGAAGCCGAACGCGACGCTTTTTGCGTGGGTTTCGGACAGCCTTTTGCCCCTGTTTAGTCAGAATGTGTCGGTTATCGATCTTGGGATTGGGATTCCGGCAAATGGCTGGACAAACGGCCCGGATGTTAATCGGCTCGCTAATCGTTGGTGGCTAATGGGCGGTGATATCGATTTTCGTTAGTTTTTAGCGCCCCGGCCAGACTTAGAGGGTACGCCAGGAGCGCGGTAGGCTCACCACCCCTATTTCTTTGTGGGGCTGGATAATCCGAAACCTAACGGCTTCGTAAACAGCCTCAAGCACTCGGATTGCTTGTTCGCACAATAAGAGAACATCAATTGAGTAGTCACCTCGTAATAGAGGAATTGCGTCGAACTCAACTTCGGCGATCACATGCCCTTCTGAGTCTCTGCGAAGAGAGATCTCATCACGCTCGGAGCTGGTGCTGGCAATGACTTTACGATTTGTGTCATGGATCACTACGGCGACGTGGGGGATAGGGTCGTATAAATTTGATTGAAATTTAATTCGAATCCCCACGCTGTCTCGGCCACTTTCAATTTCAGCAAGGGTAGCCGAATCATAAACTTGGCGATTTTTGAGCATTTCAACCTGAGTAATACGCGTCACGCCTGCCGAATCGTAGACAGAGCGTCGATCCAAATCGCCACTTTGGTCTCTTTGAAAATCAGAATGGATCGTTGTATTTTCTTCAAGAAACCTGGTGTAGCGAGGGATGATGTCGGCCGCAGCCCCGAGCCCCTGTACGCGACCCCGATCGAGCCACAATACCCGATCGCAAAGCTTTTCGACCTGGTAAAGAACATGCGAACAGAACACGACACTGGCCCCGTTGGTTTTTAACTCCATGATGCGGTTGAAGGATTTTTTCGCGAATTGCCCATCCCCAACGGAGAGCGCCTCATCGATAATGAGAAGGTCGGGGTCGATCGCAGTGGCGATCGAAAATCCAAGTCGCACAGCCATTCCGGCGGAGTAGGTTCTGACCGGCTGATCAATAAACTCTTCAAGCTCTGAAAACGCGATTATTTCTTCAGATCGTTGGGAGAGCGTCTGCGCATTCATACCCAGAAGGGGGCCCTGCAGGACAATGTTTTCTCTGCCGGTTAACTCCGTGGCGAGCCCCGCGCCAAGGTCAAGAAGTGCTGCGACCCGGCCATTGATTGATAGGGCGCCACCGCTCGGGGTGATGACCCCGGCAAGAATTTGCAGCAGCGTGCTCTTGCCCGCGCCGTTACGTCCGATCAGGCCCAGGCTTTCGCCGCGTCCGATTTCAAGGCTAATCGGCGCCAAGGCAAGCAGCGACTGTGAGGGCTCCCGCCCGAGAAGCAGTTCGACCAATCGGCGCCGGGGGCTGCTGACCATCGGATAGCGTTTCTGAGTCTCGCACAGGGTGATCAGAGTTGGAGGCAAAGGAATCTCATGAAGTAAGGACTCGGTAGAATTCTAACCAGTATGCGGCATTTTCTTTCCCGTTTTTTTGCAGCCTTGGCACACCGTGGCGGTGTCGCCAATACCCTTCGTCGCGCCAGCGAGGTCCAACGGCGCGAGGGCTGGCCAGGAATTGTTCTTCGGTTACGCAGAGTCTCGAGCACGGTGTTTGATGTTTACGGACGGCAGCAGTCTTATTTGCAATGGCTTGAAGAATTCTTTCCATCCTCGATTCAGCGCCATGACCAGCTGCGGGGTTTTATGCGCAATTGGAATTATCAGCCGTTGATTTCGATCGTGGTGCCGGTTTATAACCCACGGCTAGACTGGCTGATACAAGCCATTGACTCAGTTCGGCATCAAATTTATCCCCATTGGGAGATCTGCTTAGCCGATGATGCTTCAACGCACCCGAAGGTCCGTATGCTACTGAGCGAATTAAGTAAAGAAGATCCGCGTATTCGAGTGGTATTTCGCCCGGTTAACGGCCACATCTCGGCTGCAACAAACTCTGCAATCAGTTTAGCTCAGGGTGACTATCTTGGATTTCTTGACCAAGACGACTTGCTTGCCGCAGAGGCGCTTTTTTGGGTTGTCCAGGCGCTACAAGAATCACCAAGGCCGAAATTTTTATTTTCCGATGAAGATAAAGTCGATGAAAACGGTAAGCGTTTTGCGCCGTTTTTTAAATGTGATTTGAATCGAGAGCTTTTGCTTTCACAAAACATGGTGACCCATTTCGCGGTTTATGAGTCGCGTCTTATCGAAAGCCTTGGGGGCTGTCGAATCGGGTTCGAGGGCGCCCAAGACTATGATCTGACGTTGCGCGCGATAGATGCATTACCCGCCAACGCGATCGTGCATATACCCCGAGTGCTTTATCACTGGCGGCTTCATCGAGACAGCACGGCCGGCAGTGCAAAAGCAAAGCCTTACGCTTTGATAGCTGCAAAGGCAGCTATCGAGGAGCATCTGCAGCGTAACTCAGAGACGGCTCGAGTCGCCACGAATGTCGACTTCGGTATTTGCCATGTGTCATTTGACTGCCCAAATCCGCCGCCGCTGGTGTCAATTCTGATTCCGACACGCAATTCATTTGAGCTTTTATCGACATGTATTGAAAG
>Ga0194133_10005203_pt1 | contig 16726 bp, 13 predicted proteins | sample TA2KigOf40mmetaG_FD_155448 | JGI IMG/M metagenome (GOLD analysis project Ga0194133, IMG submission 155448) | Freshwater microbial communities from Lake Tanganyika, Tanzania - TA2015055 Kigoma Offshore 40m | ecosystem: Environmental > Aquatic > Freshwater > Lake | place: Tanzania: Lake... | reverse complement strand
ACTTATGAAATGGAAAATATGTGATTTTGCGGTCTAGCCGAACTAGGTGGGCTAGATATCGGATTCGATAGCGAGATAGGGCTAGATATCGGATTCATCCAATCCAGGTTCATTAAATGAGAGAACAGTATCACCGCGTTCCCGGTGATAGAGTGGAATAAACATCGTTGCTATTTCTTTTTCGTTAGGGTATCGTCCGTTAATCTTTGCGAATGTTTCTTTGAATAGTTCAAGTTGTTCGTCACGGCTAACTGGACTGCCTTCGTCTACATTGATTGCTGCTGCGGCTTGTGCAGCGGCGGCAACAGCTTCTCTAGCAGCAACTTCTTTTTCTTGTATTTGTCGGCGGAGTTCTTCAATTTCAGCCTCTTTTTCGCGTTCTCGTGCGGTTTGGTCTTCAAGTAGTTCTTCCACCATGGCCCGGCGCTCGGCATCATCCATCTTGAAAACATCAGTTCCGAACCGTTCAGCGCAAACTTCAGGTCGGACAAATTCGCCTGCCCGTTTGAATCGCTTGTTGAACTCCTTAATGACATTGGCAGGAATCATAGGGCTAATTTCGACCAACCGGTCATATTCTTCCTTGGCTAGACTGACAAAGTGCTCATGATTAACACGGTCAAGTGGGTGTTTGGCCAGTTCGGCTTTGATATTCCTACAGAACTTGCCCCAGCTCAGTGCGGCTACACGATGGGCTTCATTGAGTTCGCTAATCTTGAGGAATTGGTAAATGGTGGTTATAATACCGGCCACAATGTTCATACCACCAACACCCATAACAACCCATGACCTATAGCTTTCATCAAACCGGTCTTGTGCAAAATTGGCAGTCCCAGTAATGGTGCTAATTATAATAACCGGAATAGTAAACCAGGCGTTGCTCTTTTTGTAGCTGACATGTGCTTTATAATGCATCCATTCATAACATTGGGCTTTGTCGGACCAAGATGCCAGTATGCGTTCTTCTTCCGCTTTCCAATAGTTACGTTTGTTGGCTTTGATATCATCTAGCTTGGCTAGAATACCACCTCCAGCAACTGCAGCTATCACATTCCCAGGCTGACCACCCGCTGCCTCCATATGGACATTGGAACCACCATATTCGGATTGATATATAGATGGTGATGTTGCCATTATTTATTTCAAGTTTTCAAATATATGGTATTTTATAATCCTGTTAGAAATTATCTCCTCTTTTACAGGGTTGTTTTTTCGACACCGGTAATAGTATCTGCCGACTTTTGTGAAATAGTGTCTAAAAATCCGCCATCAACCGGGCTGCCTTCAGGTGTGGCTAGACGGTTAGTTCCACAGAAATCGGCAATCTTCATGTTATCGGTTTGTGCCACAACTGATGCGCTAAGGTCATGATAGAACCCTAGTAAATTTTCGGCCATCCGGAGATTCTTTTGGTATTCCAGGTAGATAGACTGGCGTTTGAATGATAATTCGGGATGCAGGCCGGCACAGTGATATATCTCGTTAACCACCTTTGATTTCATGTTGTTAATATAAGCATCAAATTGGTCAATAAATTCGCGAACAAGGTCTAGGTTACTGGATATGGCATTTATCATATCGGTGACGGCGGATAGGCTGGTGGTATCCAATATCCGTTTGGTCACTATTAACCGTTTGAGAATGCTTTCATCAGTATCGGGGTCTTTGAAATCTAACATTGACATGCTAGACAACAACAGAACAATCCGATTGGCAACCGCATAGAAATCCTCGTTAAGTTTTTGGGCTAGCGCTTTACGGATATTGGATAGATAGGCCTTATCATTAGTCAATAGGCTAATTTGAAACTGTAATTCCAATAAAGGGTCATCGTTAGGGTATAAGGTCTTTCGGGATTGGATATCTTGGCATAACCGTTTGATTTCGCCGATCTTATTGTTAATAAGTGTTATCCGTTGGTCAACCCGGTCCATATTCCGCTTTAAGCTGGTTATTTTAGCGGCAAATTCAGCACCGTGATTATGAGCCGATGATATGGATTTAGTGTCTTGATTGTTATTGGATATGTTCATTCAGACTCTAGCCGTGGTGTATTTATGTTTCTGTTTGTTTATATTATAGTTTGGAAATAATTCATAGGTTGGTCCCAAAAAAAAATAACTAACAAACTTTCTATGCATCGATGGCTAGAATCCATTAAATCAATAAATCAATCAATAAATAGCAGCATTGAGTCCACTACTAGGATCGGATGCGCTATATTCAAATGATACCCATTCAATAACGGGATTATTAGCAAAGAGCCGGTCGCAAATTTCGCGTTCTAGCCGGTCCATATTGTGGAATGAATCAGTGGTAGTCCGGTAGGTAGCCACTTGTGGGTCAGTCAGAACATCGCACTTGTTAATAACCACATGTGTTACTTGGTTAATAAATGCGGCTTCTGCCAATCGGTCCAAGTCAATATAATTACATTGACGTTTACGTCCGGTAGTGCTACCAAATTCTGCGCCCACTTCTTGGATTTGGTCTAGAATTGGGTCACCCTGGTCTTGGAATTGTCGTGCGCCAACATAGGTTTCATAGGCTTTAGCAACACCCCATACTCTAGTGGAATAGGTGTTACCGAACCTGTCCGTTCCTTGTAGACAAATCCCGCCTACATTGAGACAATCCGACGCAAGACAATGGCTAGATGTAACATAAGGATATACACCATGTGTGATATCTAGCCCCCAGGCTTGGGCACCTTCTACTAGCATACGGGGAAACCGCCTGTTTGCACCGGTGAATTTCATAAGTAGTTCGGTGACCGATACGCACTGAATACCCGCATCAGTTAGTGACTTGATTGCCACAAGGGAATCCATAAGTCGGATGCCTGTGCGACCGTATTTGCTGGTGGCACAAGGCCCTATACCGCTCTTAGTGGTCCCAATGAGTGTATCCCGGCCGTCCTGTTCACGGTGTGCGTCAGTGATGAGATGACAGTTTAGGTCGATATATACTTGGTATTCACTTTCTGGTTCAGCGGAGATACTAACCATGTGTTCCCGGAGCATAGCAACCTCGGCTAGAAGCTTATCAACATCGAGATAGCAGTTTCCGCCAATAATACATGGGATTCCGAATAGGCATCCGGATGGGACCTGGTGAGTGACAACCTTTCTTCCATTGTGATAGATGGTATGGCCGGCGTTGGCTCCACCACAATATCGGAGACAGTAGTCGTAGGCAGCCCGACCACGCTTGGCTAGCAGGTGGACTACTTTGCCCTTGCCTTCATCGCCATATTGGAGACCAATTACGATATCGGATTGGATGTGTTGCTGTGCTGTGGACATTATTTGTTGTAAACTTGTTGTATAGTGTAATTGATTGGCTAGTATAGTATGCTAAACCTGAACAAGACGACAAAAACAATTTTTTATATGTTTTATTTTTTATTTATTAGATGATACCGTAGACACTCTATTATAAGCCCACCCTTCGGAGTGGGCTTACGAGTGTCTAGGCATCAACGTTACACTGTGTTAAGCCCGTAGCATCGCCTTTAGCGAGGCTCTGTGGGCTTATAATTCAGTGTAGACGGTACCGGCAGCAGTTGCTGAGCTGGGAATAAGGTGTTTAAAATCTTCATAATAATTCATGAGAAATCCGCAGACTTTAAAGAATATGTATCGATCACGTGGTAGGTCGATAGTGGCGATATCACGTGTGGAATCATATTTGGTAAAATAATTATCCACTTCATCAGATGTTAAGCGGATTCCATGTTCCTGGCTAAGGTAATTCCGTATGGTTTTCTTGATGTATCCGGGATTGATATTGGCGCGATAGTAAAATTCAATCTTATCAGGTATACTAGGAAGCCGGATACGGTATTTCAAAATCCGCTCAATACTTATGAGGTCGGCTAGAGCCTTGGGCCGGAATCGGAATATGCGTTTTACAAGGTCAATAGGGATAATCGGCATCTTAATACCGAAATAGTATTGATGATATCGGGGATTAAGGATGATTTCACGGTGGTCGGGTGCGCCAAATATTAATGCGATTTTATCAAAGAACGTTCGCATATATTCTTGGTAATTGGGTGCACCAGGTATGACCAAATCCACAAATGGCATATATGATTTGCCTTCCACTGTGAAAAACTCACTAAACCTGGTCTGGAATTCGCGGGAACATTCACCGAACTCACCTAACATGTGCCCGTCTATGTCACTGGGTCGGCGGATACCAAGAATGAATAACCCGAAACTGCTGATAATATTGAACCGATTGATATCTAATAACCCAAACTGGCTATAAACGACTGATTTGAGCATGTTAATCATGGTATATAATTCAGGATTTATGAGTTTGCAGAACCTGCTTATATTCTGGCTAGATAGGAGCCGCATACTATTCCGGTTAAGAAACATATGGCAGTTATCTAGGGCCTCGCTAAAGAAGTCGCTAATATGCAGGATATCATAAAGCCGGATTTTGTCATGTTTCCATATGTCTCTCAACTGCATTTTGAAGTAGGCCTGATTACCGGCAATATGTGCTTGCGGGCCACTCGTGTATTCATAAAAGAATACCAAAATAGGGCGTTTTTCATTGGGTCTCGAGCGGTTCCAACCTTTAAGCTGAGTATTTTTTTCGATTTCGTGGAATGTTTTATTAATATGTGTAGTAGCATACAATGCAAACATGAGTGCACAGGCCTCGTTATAATTAAGCATAAACCGTTTGGTATAAAATATCCGGCCATTGGCACTGAGCATTTGGAAGGTGTTCCTCAAGCGGTCTTTATCACGGTCCCAGCCGGCGGCGGGCCACAATACAATAGTGCGTAAATCCGGGCGGGTTTTGAGATAGTAGAGCATGATTTCGTCTATATCCTGTTCGAGGTTATCACGTATCCCTATAGGTGCAACGGCGAGTTCTTTAGTTAGGTTGATTGGGGTGCCGGATAATCGTTTTGCTAGTTTGGTAAGTGCTTGCATACGTTTGGGGTTAATACCACTGAACTCGGCTTCCATTTGCTGGGTGGTGGTATAGTAGTCATATAACTTGACACCGGAGATAGGTAACTTGATGTTATCAGACGCCCACCAATTCGGGTGGTTGAAGTTATGTGATTCAATTAACCGGTCGGAAATCGCAAGTGTAGCATTACCGAATTTGTCCGCCTTGTTTGTCCCAACCATGAGATGCCCGTATTGCGATATGTCAATAACTTGTTCGAATTTTATTTTTTGAATGGCGAGTTGTGTAGCTTGGCTAGATAGGGTAACTGTGGGAACTATGTCTGCAAACACTGCAAACTGGCTACTAATTGCATTTACCAGCGGTTGGTTATTAATCATTGTCCAGGCGGTGTCGGTGTTTAACAGGGTATTGTTTTGTGTAGTTCCACTAGCTAAGTCGGTTACAAACCTGGATTTGCCAAACTTGAACATATTACCCAGACTGCCCAGATGCCCTAGTTTACCGCAGCATATAACACTAATAACCTTACGTGTATGCAGTTCCCTCAGTATGGTATCTTGTATGTCAGATAACAATGTGTGTGTAGGGTCTAGCCGTGCATTCACGTTTACAATCATACAAGTGATTCCATCGAGCGTTACTGTGGCCGTCTGAACTACGCATTCATCACCAATCTTCTCGGAAGTAGGGTTAATAAGTGGTGCCTTGCTAAATATGGCGTCCGTAATACAAGGCGACCCCGGTCCGTCAACCTGATGCTTGGCTAGATAGTCCCATCCAGGAATCCCTGTAATATCAACCGGAATATTTTGTAAACAGAGTATATCTGCATTTGTTCGGTTTAAGAATGCCATAAATAGTTCATGGTTCCTGGCTGGTTTAATGTGTTGACACATGGTTACAAATCCGTTGACATCCATAGTCAGAACCCTAGTAACACCGGCATACTTGGCATATACGTATTGGCCTGCTGTCTGGTCGGTCGAACACTGGGTTTTGAATGCCGCCGGTGTTTCGGTGTTTTCCAATATGCTACATTCAGGTTTACTAACAGATTTTCTGCTAATAGCCTGCTTATAACTGGAAACCGTCTTTAGTTTCTTAGTTTTGGATGGCATCCCTATTTTATTATATATGTATATGTATATGTTTATGTATATGTTTATGTATTTGTATATTTAATTAATTTATTGATGCCAAAAAAAGAAAGTGAATAAGGGACTATTTGCGAGACCCAGATGACGATTCAGCGTCATTATTATTGGGCTTAGCAGCTCCATTTTGTTTTTTAGCAGCTTTTTTGCTGTATTTACCACTGTTGGATTTTCTTTGAATAACAGGATGGGCTTTCCGGCTTTTAGATAATAATTGTTTAGACTTGGGTGTGTGTGTTTCGCGTGCCAAGCTTAAGCCTTCAAACCGGGCAGTGAGAATATCATCTATATTGCGTTGGTGGCTTTCAGCAGGTCGGGTTTTTATAGGCACATGACGCCGCCGGTGTGGTTCAGTAGGTATTTGGAATGTGACACAATGACCATCATATTCAGCAAAGAACCCAGTAGGTGTCAGTGCAAGCTCACTAACATCTAAATTATCAAGATGTTCTTCTGTTAAAACTACTATTTCGCCTTCATCTTCCGCATGTTCAATAATTGCATCAGAATGTAATTTAAGCAGTTGGGAGCATAATGCGTTATTCATACTGCCAAATACACCATATTTCAGTAAGCTTCTGATTTGTGGATGTGCCTGAAAGTCGGCTAGAGACCGGCGTTCACGTTCTGCAGACTCTACTAAATCGTGAACCATAATTTCAAAATGACCCGCTGGGTTACTTGGCCGGCGATTGAATATGGACGATAGGGGGACCCACATTTCAACATCTCTGTTATAGTAAAATATTGTGTTTATAGGTGTTCGCTTTTTTAAATGGTCAGTAATATTCTTAACTGCTATGCAAGTTATCTCGCGGTTAAGTGGTCTGATTACTGCGCATGTAATTTTAGCTGCTTCCGGTATGCGTTTTTCTATGTCGGCCTGAACTTCGGACATGTCCTCAACACGACGGATGCGTCCTAATACTCGTTGACTTTCAAGGTTTATTTCGTTACGTATGTTGGACGATGCGGTTCTTACAACTTGTAGGGGTGCTAAACCTGGTGGACGTTTAGGTGGCATTGCTAATTACTGATGATAGATTACTTAATTATTAAATATGAGATATAATAGTTTGCGACCGAAAATGTCAAAGATAGAATAAATTTAGAATAAATTTAGAATGCAATTAGAAATTAATGGTAATATCACCCATCTTAAGCATCTTTTCGATGGTTAACTGTTTAAGGTGGTGATCATCCACCAATTCGAGTAAACCATTTATTATATTTGTATTGGCGACTTCGTCAAATTCGATGGATTCTAGTTTAGACTTAAGTGCCAAAAGTTCATCGGTTGTCATTTTCTTCATATGTTCGTATTCCTTTTCGTATTTGGTCTTGAATGTCTTTAGTTTAATATTGGCTTTGTTGACAGGTTGAATGAGTTTTACAATGGTGGGTGGTTTATCGGAAGTGTCAACTTTAACGCTGCCGGTCGTCTGGTTAACAAGTAGATGAGCAGCTTTGAGTGTTTTTAAGTCGAGTGCGTGTTTGCCACCGCGTTTAGGAGCTTTTTTTGTGCGTGTTACAGGTGTAGTAACCAGCGGCTTAACATCTTCCAATACAGGCTCGTTGTTATTCATAACAGGTTTATTTTCCGGTTTATTGTCCGCCTTTGTTTCATTATTTCTGACTGCACTTTGGGCACTTACTATCGGAAATTCGCTTTCCGAATCCGCTTTAAGTTCATTATTGGCTGTAGCGTTCTTCGAGCCAGAGTTCAGGCTCTCTGCGTTCTTCGAGCCAGAGTTCAGGCTCTCTGCGTTCTTCGATGCCTTGCTGGGTGCATCCATATCTTCCATTTCAGCATCGAGGTCATCAGGGACTTCAGTGTTAAGGACTTTATTATTGGATGTCGTGCTGGATGTCGTGCTGGATGTTGTGCTGGATGTAGAATTGGCAGACCCAGATGATGCCGATGGTAAATTATTAAGTTTTTTTTCTTCAGAATTGAGGTCAGCAATTTTAAATTCGTCTTCATCTTCATCTTCTGTTGGTTTAGGCTTGTTATTATCGAGCTTATTTACAGTAACTGGGCCATTAACAGGGAGGCCATTTGCAGCTGAGGTAGATGATTTGCTAGAGTTAATATTATTAGCTGTGTTCATGTCTATTGTTGGTAGTGTAATATATACTTGTTATTTGATAATATACGATATTTAATTTTATGATGTTATTCCCTAATAAAATATCTCTACTGGATAGTAAAAGAGACAATATAAACTATAATAAATAGAATGGCACAACCAGCTACAGCGGCATGTCCAGCTTTACCTACATATTCGGAATTACGGAAAGCGAATCTTGAAAAAATCAATAAATTCTATGGTGATACATTGAGGGATTACGAAGGTCTAGCTACGTCAGCGTCCCCTGCCAACCTGCCCAATCTTGTATCCAGCTATACCAATCAATTAAAGGGAATTAATAAGGACCTTATCCGGCAATTACAAGGTGGGCTAGACGGTCTAGCCGAGCAATATGAGACTTTGAAAGCTAAGAATAAACAATTCGATGATAATTATGCCACTATTAAGGACCTCAAACAGGCAATTAAAGACCGGGAAGTAGAAGTATCAGCCAAAACCAAGAGTGCAGAGGAAACCGGTAAACTAACAGAAAGCACCCGGACACTACACATGGTATTCCTAGGGCTTAATGTTACTCTACTGTTAATTAATATCGGTATACTGGTTTACCTGTTCTTTTTCGCGGCTGGAGGCTCTAGCCGTGTGCTAGGACGTAACAACGGTATAACAAATAGCATGCTCCGCATTCCTAAATCGCTAAATACTAAATACTAGTCAAATAAAATACCTTTGTAAATAGTAAAATATTAAACTAGTAGAATAGTAAATAGGCAGCACAAAATGACTACACCGGTTGACCAAGCTTTGTTAGTTAAAGAGATTACACAATACAATACTGCGAAAGAAGCCCTATACAACAAACTTAAATCTGACCAACTTTCCGCAAATTTACCAGAGGCTCAGTTAACAGTTGAGCAACCGCCATCTGGTTCCTCCTTAACGAAGGCCGATTTAGCTAAGTATTCGGAATACCAAAAACAGTTCAAAGTCATGTTTAATGAAAATTATAATACGATTACCACAATCCGCAGCCGGTATTTCACAGAGATAGATAACCTCAACCGCCGTATCCGTGATCAGGAATCCGAATTAGCTGAATTGAATGCCGAACATACTAAGCTGAAAACCGGTGCCTCAACTGAATACCGAAACCTAAAGAACCAGAAATACGGTCTAGCCAAGGAAGAATACTATCATCATCTATATACGGTTTGCGGTCTCGCGCAGGTCTTTGTGTTACTACTCCTAGTGTTAGTCATTTTAGGCTATGTGCCACAGGCTACCGGTCTAGCCGTGTTTAGTGTGGTTGTCGTTGTGCTTGCTGCATATGTGGTGTATTATGTATTCTTCCGTAAGATGAATCGTGACATGATGGTATTCGACCGGTTCAGATACTCGGTGGATAAGGATTACAAGACGGCAATGAGTGGCTGTCCTGAAAATCGCGAAAAGGAAAGGGCCAAAGAAGCTGAGCTAGAGGCTAAGGTCCGGGGTATGCTGACTAGCACAGCCGGCACATGTCCTCTTTACATTACATCTAGCACTGACCCTACCACTACACAGCCTAGCACGTAACGGTAAATAACCGATAAAATAGCCGATGGGAGAACAGGATATGGCATTTTTAGGTATAAATTTCAAAAAAATGATTATTTTTTTGCAATGTTAATTTATTGTATTGTCGTATTTCAATAAAAAGATAGCGTATCTACAAGCAAACATGACAATTAAGGCAAATGAGAAGAAGACGGTTTCCGGGACAGTGTGTAAGATGTATGTCGAGCACGGAGTCTGCACCTGGGGAACTTCATGCAAGTTCGAGCACCCGCCTAAGAAGGCCGGTAAGAACAAGCAGAAGGTAAAGTCAAAGGCGCCTAACAAGGCAAATACCAACAACAAGGCAAACACGAAGAAACCGTTTGTGAATGAGCCCGTAGTGGCCCACGCACAGCAGTTTCCGTATCAGCCATGTATTTCGATTTCGGATCCTTATTTCGGGAACCCATATGGTCATATGCTTGACACATATGGTGTAGTGTATGGAAACGTGCCGCAGAAGTATGAAGTGGCAGAGTCCAGCAAGCCTGCACTCCACGATCAGGCAAAGGGTGACAAGCCAGCTGTTCATGCTGAGCCCATGAAGCATAATCACAATTCAAAGCTGGCAATGATGGTAGCTCTTAACAACAAGCCAGTTGTCAAGATTACCGGCAAGCTCACCAACCAGGAGGTCTACAACACGGTGCGCAACGAGGCGACATGTGAGAAGGCAATTGCGTTGGTCACACCGACTGTGACGGATGTAAAGCTTGTTCCTGAGTATTACTCGCAGGTTCGGAAGTATCTAGCATCTGGCAAGAAGAACTCGATCTTTGCTGTAGAGTCCATGTGGCTTTATAACTTGATTTCGCTTCATGTTATGCATGCGTTTATCAACCCGGAGAACCTGCAGAAGCTGGTTCTTCACTGTGTGGAGACTATCCAGGCGCATCGCGATGGAATCAAGACCAATGATGTAGGGGTTTGTCATGCTGTTGCATGCATCAAGGCAATCGCTGATCACTATGGGAACAATTATAAGTTTTAGAGTTGATTTGATTAACAAAAACACAAACAGAAAAATATAAAAAATGGGGCGTTAACTAGCCTCTATTTTTTTATGTGTTTGTGTGTTGACATTAATAGAACAGCCGTTTATATGTTTATTATTAATTATATATTGTTTGAGTGGTCCATTAGCATTCCATATTTGATCTGATAAAACAATCTCATTTGTTTTTTCAGAACATCTCTGCCATACACATACAAAATCATTAAAATTTCTATTTTTATCCATCAGGTAAAAACATTCACATACTGAAACGGGGTAAATAGGCATGCCTGCAAACTCTTTACCGGACCAGAATGCTAGTGCTTGACTAGTGTCTTTATAGAACCGGTAATTATCACCTGGATATTTATGATAGCATCCAGTAGATGGTGCATTTATATAAATATAACCATTTGGTTTAACAATACGGCAAATTTCACGAAATGTAAGCCAGAAACAAGGGTCATGTTCAAAGCACGATGTAGATACTGCCATATCAATAGAACCGTCATCAAATGGTAAACGTTCGCCGGGTGGTGTAACTATATCAACAGATGGATGTTCAACCATATCTACACTGATATATTTCATACCGCGGGATTCAAAGCATGTCCTAAGTGAACCATTAACGTCTTGCCCACCTATATCTACAACTGTCATACCAGGGTTTCCATATAGCTGGGCGAATCCGTCACCCGCTGCCATTGCTGACATATGCATGTTTTTATGCTATAACTCTATTTAACGATTTAATTATGATGTAATTTACATATGATTTAATATTTTATTTTTAAACTGGTTTCAAATTAATAAACTGCTTTCGCATAGAATGTAGTAGCCAAATTCTTCTGTAAACAGGTTATCCGGAAAGATAATTTTACTAAGGACGGGCGGTCATCCCCTGTTTCATCTACCGCTCCGAACAAGTAAGGTGTGCCATCTGGTAATTTCAGTTGAATAGTCAGTTTATTTAGATTAATCCGAGGGTTGAATACTTTGGTAATAGTATGATAGCTGTTATCACTGTTTACATGATAGTGTTTATAGCCCTCAATGGATTCATATGTGGTTAACATGGCGAATGCCCTGTTAAGATTATCATTGGTTCCTTGGTAATTACCCCCTAGTTCCGTTAATTCCAATGTGATATATGGTATTTTAGCATTATTAGCTTTAGAATCGCTACTGTCTGTGCGATCGGATGTATCCAATAGGCTGAATTCCAGGAGGTCACAAGATACTATGTTACCAAACGCTCGGCTAATATACCCGGTGTTTATGTTACCTGCCGCGCCTGCAGTATAACTAGGTGGGCTGAAATCAATAACAAAGTAGTTGGCGTTGGGATACTTGGCTATATCCCGGTCCCTGCTATCAATAACTATATTATAGTTGAATGGCCGTTCTTCAGCCACAAATAGAGACATATCTTTGACATTCTCGTCTTCAAATGCTTTTTTATATGAATTCACATCACCGGACCCGGAAGTCACACGGGTGTCGGCTGCTGGCTCGGGTTTATCAGCGGTAGTTGATTCTTCAACCGGGTCAGGACCGGCCTGACGAACCGGGTTAAAATTCTGGTTCACGTAAGTGTCACGGGATATCTCGGCTAGAGGGTCCATTGTGTATTGGTTAGTGTTAACAACACGACCTAGCCGGTTTTCACTATACATCCGTTCGCGTAATTTGCGTTCCAGGATGGAAATGAGGTTATTTATGTTCATTTTGCGTTTTTGAACGTCCGACCCGCTAGTGTCCAATACCCGTGTAATAACAGTGCTCAGCTCGGAATCGGTGAATCCGGACGTGGCAACATATGAAGCCGGATATTTACTGGACAGGTATGAAACAATTCGGGTCTTAATTTTGCTTACTTGTTCTTGTTTGGTGCTCATGGCTAGATATGTCCTATGTGTGATTCCTGTTTATGCTTCCAATAGATAAAAATTAGGGTATCGACAACGCACATGCGGTTATGTAATGTGTATAAATAATCTGTTCTTTTATTAAACAGACAGTGAATAAGGAGTCCTCGTGTTTATATGAATAGGGATAATCTAGCCAAGGTCAGGGAGACCAGTGAATACTTTGATGTTTCCAAATCCGGATTAGTGAGTGCCGAAGAATATCGTAACCAAATGATTCTGGAAGAACAGGATAAGGCGGTAAAACGTAAGCAGGCCGAAATGTCAGGTATTATGATTGATGACGAAACCGGTGAAAAGATAACGGCACCCATCGAGTTGGATAGCTTCCTGAAAGCCCGTAAAGCCATGAAGCGTGCGGAGTTCAAAGAGTTGCAGGACAAGATGGGTTTCTATTTCTCGGATGCGTTGGATGAGCAAGTCCTATATCAGCAACGGGCAAATGAAGGTATGTTTTTAATAGGCACCAATCTAGCCGCGTTACTTGACCTATTCCGCCAGTCCATATTTGAGAAGGATACGCCGCAATACAGTGCCGATGGTAAAACACCACTGCCTCGGCTCCCTAAATCGGATATTCTGGGAAGCGGTCGTAGTTATGATTTGATTGGCGAATATGTGGACATGGACAAGGAATATGATAAACTCCAGCGTGATATAGTGGGTCTTAGGATGGGACCGGAAAAAGTGCTCCGTCCGGAAGACAAGCTTACACCCACTAGCCAATTTGATAATATTTTGGATGAGAGCAAGAAATATACAGGGTTTAGCAGCCAGTTCATTAGCCCGAATGCCTTGTTCAACATGGTCCGCATTTTGGATAGGTATAAAACCGAAGAAACCCAATGGCTCCGTGTAGCAACCGCACTGGAAATCATCTATTCCTATATGAATAATGGCGAGGCCCGGGACGTGTTCTTCAAATCCACCAAACCCCTTGACCGCAATGCCCTATTGGAACTTGACGAATTCTTCCGAACTGACCATTTATTCATGAGCCTGACCGAATTATTGAACTTAAAGAACTCTTTGGAATTTTACCGTGCAGTGCCTGGGTCGGAGGTTGGGATTGACCGTTTACCAAAGCAGACACCTGGACTAAGTGCTGTTCGGGCGAGTGGTCTAGCCGCGGATATTAAGACTAAAAAGCGGGTTCTCGCTATGAATGCTGTTAAAGCCCCGTTTGGTTCTGCGAATCCATCAGCCGAGAACAAAGCAAAGAAACAGAAAGTTTGATTCCTTCCTAAATTCATTCATATTTTTTGGATTGGTTTATATAAATTTATAGGATAGTAATAAATTAACGCTAGAATTAGTTACATATTGGGTTTATGAGCCATAATAGTTTAGCAGCATTAAATAGGCGGCTCTATAAGTTTGCAAAAGTATATGACCAGTTTTTTAGCATGTCCAATGCACCCTTTGTATTGGAACCTGAAATGATGATTAAATACACAAGACGTAATAATTTAACACCTGAGCAGGCGCAATACTTATTGGAACGACCACACTATATATATGCCAGCCAGGCTATATCCATATTGGACGGAACATTTAAAATGCAGGATTACTACAGGATTCGTAATCCCGATTATTATACCAAACCCCTAATGGAGTTTTTACCTGATGAGCTGCGTAAGCTGAATATACTTGAAAAACGCCAACAATTCGCAATTAAACAGCAAGCAAAACTAGAGCAAAATATCCGTAATGTAAGCGCATTGTTTGTGCATGGCGAAATTAGACCCGGTTTCGTTAAATTACCGGATGATTTAACACTATGTTTTTTGGCACAGCCATTTCATGCATTAACCAATTCAACTAAGGAACTTATATATCAATTACAAGAAGACGATGCAAATGAGTATATTATGGAAAATCCAATATGTTTTTCCAAATTGCAAGATAACAACACATATAAGAATATGGCGGTTTATTATCCCGGACAAATGGTTCCTAATGCATTATTTAGCCCTGAACTATCTATCAAGAAATCGGATTCCGAATCCAATCCAAGTTCCAATTCAATATTCGGTTATTTTTCACCAAGTGACATTGCTCAAAAGCCAGTTACTTATGATACCAAGCGGAAGGAATATATTATTCGAGGTTATACACCATATATTGGACTTGGTCGTTCGCCAGCGAATGATGAAGAGACCGTTAAAACATATAAATCGTTCACTTTACAGGAGCTAGTTGATTCGACAAGTATATTAGGTAAAGTTTCGGGTGTTATAATTTTAAATGCATGTAGAGTAAACCCGGATGCAAGTAGCTACGAACATGAAATTGTTTGCCGATATGAAACATTTATGAATATATTCAATTATGTAATTGATAATTGTGAACGTGTTACTGGTAGCACATACAAGGCTATATATGGGACTGCTAAATCCATGTATACACGCGATTTGCCATATTATCAACACATTTCACACAACCATATACCGTTCTTTGACTATAGGTTAACTCCTGATTTCATATTTACAAAGTTAACTGCCAAAATTACTAAAACCGGGTTCCCGGTTACCAATGTTATGAGGTCACTAATTAGACGTAGTTATATACTTGATAAGATACTTGGACGGTCTAGCCATGCAAATATTATATCAGGTGGTCATGATAAAATGTTGGACCTAATGCGCACAAGATACAGTAGTATAGATTTAGCAACCCCTAAATATCTTGTTACAAGAATAATGGCATATATTGATATAAATGAAACCACCGCTGTGTTACCACTATTAGATGTTCTTATTGACGACAAACATATACCAAATAGGCTACAATATCTAGCTGAAATAACTGAATCCGCAGTCTATAAATCAATGAATTCTGTTATTGATTACATATTGGATAGAGTCCCAGATATACTAACTAAAACTCAACTTATAAATGAGGTTATTTCATATTATGAAGCCAATCCTAGTATGGCAACGGACGCACATATTCAAATAGGTATCAAAATGGCTAAATTGATATTAAACCACGAACATTTACGCAATTCAGGTAACGCGTATACCAAAATAATCCATATACTTAAATTATTTAAGTATCCCAAGCTGCTAACCTTACTCATACAACAAGTTGAAGACGTTAATGTATTGCTCGGTCGGTATGTAAATAATGGCAACTTTATAGAGACCATTCCGTTCTATTTCATTGTATTACCGGTGTTAATTAACTACAGTAGCAAGCTAGCTATGACTTCAATAATAAAATTACTTGTAAAAAAGAGAATGAACATGGATTTATATCAGACAACAGAATTAGGTAACAAGGTTTATATATTCCCCTATTTATGTGATTGGTATGCCGACAAATATAGATTGAATACACGGCGTGATATTAATTTTCATAATTTGATATCGGCATTAACAAGTATCGGTGCGTTTACTGCTCAACCTGATAATCCGGCATGTCGCAATATAGTGATGTCCGCATTACAAGTCGGATGTATTCCTGCATTGAAATATATGATGTTATTTGTTTATACACCTGACAATCCCGCAACTATTAATTTATTTGCTGATATAATTAAACAGAATAACAAGTTATTTATTCGTTTGCTAGATAATATACCATACCGGATTACTTCTGGATTCTGGGATAAACCAACATCTGATGGTGAATATATTAGGGATTTACTACCGACTGCCATGTTAGAACGGCTAGACACCCCAACACACACTACATACACTAAAACTAGACGCACAAAGAAACACCGGCAACATGAATTACAGTATGCGTCGGGTAATAACAATACAGGTTGGGTAGATAACAATACTATATTTGCCAATAAGTATTCAAAGGCCTATAAAACATTAAGAAATAAAATGGGTAAATATGATTATCGGGTCTAGCCACCCTGGCGTTAACTGAGCCATCCTGGCGTGAAGTTAACGAAGTTAACTAAGCCACCAGTCATCATCCAAATAAGGTGGGACTTGCCCGGTATCAATACATGCACTATTACCAGGCCCAGAGCGAACATTTTCGGCAATCTCAGTGGGA